>OCSH01002183.1_pt1 | contig 12149 bp, 10 predicted proteins | sample 1538371 | NCBI WGS metagenome assembly OCSH01 (sample SAMN04571687, study PRJEB22368) | human gut metagenome | biome: human gut; material: stool | host: Homo sapiens | place: Luxembourg | collected 2012-06-01 | reverse complement strand
TGTTTCGCTTAAAATTTTCTTGCATCACCTACTTGACTTCATACCATTGGACTTTCTGAAGATAGTGCCAAATCAAAGTGTTCAGGTGAATTTTGCGATAAAAAAATCCCCCATATCCTGCGTCCGGCGACGCGGCTATGGGAGCGACAATCAAGAAACACCCGCCCCTGGCGAGAAGTTTCCTTACCGTTCAAGCTTTAGCATCACGAGGCGGTGAAACTGCATTAGATGGCACCTTGCTTTCGATGCAACCTGTTCAAACCCTCTCATAGTGTCTCCACTACTCCGCGGCAGCAGTCCGTATCCTTGTGGTAGCCTTACCTACCGGACGATGTATGAACTTAACGGTACTATATTATGCACATTTTCCCGTCGTGTCAACCCCTTTTCCGGCTTTATTTCTGTAAAAAGTATGTCATGGTACGCTTTTCTGCTTCCCTTTCGAATTGGGCTGTGCTATACTACATAAATTGAAGAGAAATCGACAATTTGAGGAGGTGAGCATCGCCCTTGCAGCAGTATCTTGACCGGCACCGCTTTTTGAAAGGCATCTACCTGATGGTCAGGCGGTACTTCGATCATCATGTCGGCCGCGACAGTGCGGCGCTCACATACTACCTTTTGTTTGCGCTTTTCCCGCTTTTGATCTTTTTGAGCAACTTAGTCGGCATCATGTCCGTGGATATCAGCGGCTTTCTGTATGAAATTCGCGCATTCATCCCGCAGGAGGCGCTCGATATCATCGAGCAGTATTTCACCTATGTCAGCCGCGATTCAAGCCCACGGCTTTTGTGGTTCTCACTGATTTTTTCCATTTACTTTCCTTACCGCGCGGCAAGCTCGCTTCTGGGCTCTGTCCGTCGGGCCTACGGCGAGCACCGGCCCACGCAGTTTTTGCGCTATCAGCTCAAGCTCCTGCTTTATACGCTGAGCCTGATTTTAATGGTCGTTTTGTCCATCGGACTGTCCGTCGTCGGCGGGCGGGTGCTGAACTACGTGTCGAGCCACCTGTCGGCCTATATCACGCTGAGCGACGGCTTCATCCACCTGTGGTCGAGCCTGCGCTTTGTTATCATCGGCGGCATCGTATTCTTCCCCATCGCGATGATGTACGGCCTTGCGCAGGAGTCGCACCGGATGAACCGCATCTGGCCGGGCGCGGTGTTCTCGCTCGTGATGTGGCTCGTATTGTCATTCCTTTTTTCGTATTATGTTGAAAACATCGCGCGCTACTCCGTCATTTACGGCGCGCTCGGCGCGGTGGTCGTATTGCTTTTGTGGCTGTATCTCGCCTCGGTCATGTTGATTATGGGGGCGGAATTCAACAGTGTTTTGATGGTGCTGCGTAAGCAGCACACGGCGGAAACCGAAGAGAATTTAGGAGAAACGCAGAAATGAAAATCATCATTGTCGGTATCGGTAAGGTCGGCTACGCCATCGCCGAGCAGATGACGGGCGAGAACCACGATCTGGTCGTCATCGACCGCAACAGCGCCGTGCTCGACCACGTTGACTCCATGCTCGACGTCATGTGTGTGGAGGGCAACGGCGCGAGCGCCAGCGTCCTTTTGGAGGCGGGCGTGCGCGAGGCGGACCTTCTCATCGCCGTTTCGGAAAATGACGAGGTCAACCTCATCTGCTGCCTGATGGCGAAAAAGCTCGGCGCGAAGCACACGGTCGCCCGCGTACGCAACCCCGAGTATTTCCGCGATGCACAGATCCTGCGCCGCGAGATCGGGCTTGATATGATCATCAACCCCGAAAATGCCGCCGCGCAGGAAATTTCGCGCATTCTGCGCGTGCCGTCTGCGTTCAGCGTGGAGACGTTTGCCCGCGGACTTGTCGAGCTCATCGGCTTTCAGACCGAAGAGGGCGACAGCCTTGTCGGCAAGTCCCTCATCGACTACAACCGCGAAAATCCCAACAGCATCCTCATGTGCGCGGCCAAGCGCGGGGAAGAGGTCATCGTGCCGAACGGCTCGTTCGTCCCGCAGACGGGCGACCGCATGTACGTCATCGGCACGCCCGCGGAGACGACGCGCGTGCTGCGCTCGATGGGCAGGGCCATGGCGCCCATCCGCCGCGTGAGCATCCTTGGCGGCAGCCGCATCGCACAGTACCTTGCCTGGGTGCTCACCGACGTCGGCACGCACGTGACGATCGTGGAAAAGGACGAGGCCAAATGTCTCACGCTCGCGGAAAAGCTGCCGAAAGTCACCGTCATCCACGGCGACGGCACGAATCACGACCTGCTTGAGTCCGAGGGCATTTTCCACTGCGACGCGTTCATCGCCGTGACGGACCGCGATGAGGAAAACCTCCTTATGGCGCTCACGGCGAAGCGCTACGGCGTGAAGAAGGTCGTACCGAAGATGTCACGCATGGGGTATCTCGACATCGTGAACCTCACGGGCCTCGACACGGTCATTTCGCCCAAGGCCATCATTGCAAGCCAGATCTCAAGTTACGTCCGCGGCCTTGCCAACTCGCAGGGCAGCGCGGTGGAAAGCCTGCACTATATCCTCGGCGGCGCGATCGAGGCCGTCGAGTTCACCGCGACGAGTGCCACGCACTTTCTCGACCGGCCGCTCAGCGACCTGCATTTTCGAAACGGCCTGCTCGTTGCGGCCATCGTGCACAACGGCCGGATGGAGATCCCGAACGGCCATTCCCAGATCCATGCGGGCGACCGCGTGATCGTGGTGGCGAAAAAGCTCTTTTTGCAGGACCTCAACGATATTCTCGGCTGATGTGCCGGCTGCTTGCGGCAAGGAAGTTTCATTATGAACCAAAATCTTATTCTCAGAATCGTGGGCGTTATCCTCTGCATTGAGGCGCTTTGTATGATCCCGCCGCTGCTGCTGAGCGTGTTCGGCGGAGGGCCGGATCAGCGGGCGTTCCTGTATGCGCTGCTTATCTGCGGCGGCGTGGGCGTGCTGCTCTCGCTCATCCGCGCGGACAACACAAGACTTCAGCCGCGCGACGGCTTTGTCTGCGTGGCGCTGTGCTGGATCGCGCTGAGCGTGTTCGGCGCGCTGCCGTACTTTTTCAGCGGCAGCTGCAGCTTTATCGACGCCATTTTCGAGACCGTCTCCGGCCTGACGACGACCGGCGCGTCCATCTTCCCGTCGCCTGCGTCGCTGCCGCGGGGCATCCAATTCTGGCGCGCGCTCACGCAGTGGATGGGCGGCATGGGTATCCTCGTTTTGATGCTGGCGCTGCTGCCCAAGCTCAGCGAGGGCAGCGTGAACCTGATGAAAGCGGAATCCCCAGGCCCCATCAGCACAAAGCTCCGCCCCCGCACGGGTGAGACGGCGCGCATCCTGTACCGCATCTACATCGCGCTCACCGTGGCGGAGGCGCTGCTGCTGCGCATTGCGGGCCTCCCGCTGTTCGATGCGATCACCACGGCGCTGACGACGATCTCTACCGGCGGCTTTTCCATCCGGGATGCGAGCATCGCGTATTATCAGTCGCATCTTGTCAACTGGATCCTCATTTTCTTCATGTTTGCCGCAAGCGTGAACTTTACGCTCCTCTACCTCTGCGTGACGCGCCGCTTCCGCGAGGCGCTCAAGAGCGAGGAGCTGCGCGTTTACTCGCTGGTCGTGGTCGGCGCGTCGGCGATGATCGCGGCGGACCTGATCGTGCGCACGGGGCGCGACATCGGCTCGGCCATCGAGAATGCGGCCTTTCAGGTCACAACGCTCATTTCAACGACCGGCTACTGCACGGAGGATTTTGACCTCTGGCCGCAGTTCTGCCGCTGTATCCTCGTGCTGGTGATGTTTTTCGGCGGCTGCGCGGGCTCTACGGCGGGCGGCGTCAAGGCCTCGCGCATCGTGCTTTTGTGCAAGGCGCTGCGGCGTGATCTGCGGCGCGTGATGCACTCGCGCGAGGTGCGCCCCATCACGCTCGACGGACATCGCGTGACGGAGGAGACCGTCTCGTCCGTTTCAGTCTTCTTCTTCGCCTATATCGCGATTTTGCTGCTCGGCACGCTGATTTTGTCGCTTGACAACATCGACTTTACCGCGGCGTTCACCGCCTCACTCACGGCCATCAGCAACGTGGGCCCGGGCCTTGGCGCAGTGGGACCGACGTGCAACTTCGGCTTCCTCTCCGGCATCAGCAAGCTCACGATGAGCGCCATCATGCTGCTCGGCCGTCTTGAGATCATGCCGCTGCTTGTCCTCTTAATGCCCTCTGTCTGGCGCAGAAAATAAAAGAAAATCAAAAAGAGTGGATTGCAATTTTGCAATCCACTCTTTTTGAAAAGGATTCGCTGCGCTTTGTGCCTTGCCGCTCGCAGCGCGGCTGCGACACACGCTCCGCGCAAAGAGTAAATTCCGACGCGCCTGTCGTCGGAATTTACGATCAAACAGATTTCGCGTCTGCGGACGCGAAACTCTGCGAGGCGGTTTGCCTCCATTTTAGCAGCAGGGCCGAGTTTGTGATGACAAGCACGCTGCCTGCGTTATGGACCAGCGTACCGACAACAGGGTTCAGTGTGCCGGTGATGGCGAGCACGATGGCGATGAAGTTGAGTGTGAGCGAGAATGTTATATTGAGCTTGATGGTGCGCATCATGCGCTTGGAGAGCGCGATGAGGTGCGGCAGCTCCTTGACCTCGTCGTCGACGAGCGCGATATCCGCGGCGTCCACGGCGATGTCGCTGCCCACGCCGCCCATTGCAATGCCGACATCGGCGGCCTTGAGCGCGGGCGTGTCGTTCACGCCGTCGCCAATCATGCAGACCTTATCGCCCGCGGCTTGATAGGCGCGGATGTGGGCGAGCTTGTCCTCGGGCAGGCAGTTTGCGTGCACCTCGCCGATGTGGAGCTGCGCGGCAATGGCCGCGGCGGCGTTCGGATGGTCGCCCGTGAGCAGCACGGGCTGGACCTGAAGCGCGGAGAGTTGGTCGATCATATTTGCACTTTCCTCACGGATTGTGTCGGACAGGGCGAGGAAGCCCGCGAACACGCCGTCCACGGCGGCGTAGGTGACGGTGCAGCCCTGCGAGAGCTGGGCATCCGCGTCCTTGGTGGCCTCTTCCGGAATGGCGATGCGGTGCTCGGCGAGAAGCTCCGCGTTACCCGCGAGGATGGCTTTGCCGTCAACGCGGGCGGAGACGCCGCGCCCAGGGACCATCCGGAAATCTTCGGCCTCGACTGGTATTTCGCCCATCTCCTGCTGGCAGCAGCGGGTGATGGCCTTGCCGAGCGGGTGCTCGGAATAGTGCTCCGCCGCGGCGCAGAGGCGGTAGAGCTTGTTATCGGAGAGGGAGGGCAGCGCCCTGTGCACCAGAACGACCCTCGGCGTGCCGTAGGTCAGCGTGCCGGTCTTGTCGAAAGTGATCTTCTTCACGGCGGCGAGGCGCTCGAGCGCGTTGCCCTCGCGGACGAGAAAGCCGTGCTTCGTCGCGTTGCCGATGGCGGCCATGATGGCGGTCGGCGTTGCCAGCACAAGCGCGCAGGGGCAGAAGACGACCAGAATCGTCACCGCGCGGATGATCTCACCGGAGATGAGCCACGTCAGCGCCGCGGCGGTCAGGGCAATGACGACGATCCATGCCGCCCAGCGGTCGGATAGACCGACGATCTTGGCCTTGCCCGCGTCGGCGGACTGGACAAGGCGAATCATGCGCTGGATGGAGCTGTCCTCGCCAACCTTTGTGGCCTTCATCTCGAAAGCGCCGAACTGGTTGACCGTGCCGGAGGAGACCTCGTCGCCGACGCCCTTGTCGACCGGCAGCGATTCAACCGTCATGACGGCCTGATTCACGGACGTCTAGCCCGATACGATCTCGCCGTCGACAGGGATGGTCTCGCCGGGCAGCACGCGCAGCAGGTCGCCGACCTTGACATCCTCAGCGGGGACGGCCGTTTCCTCTCCGCCCAAGATGACGCGCGCGGTCTGCGGCGTCAGATGGACGAGCTTTTCGATGCCCGCGCGGGCGCGGGCGACGGTCAGCTCTTCGAGAAGACCGCCGAGTTGCATGATGAACGCGACCTCACCCGCGGCGAAGTCTTCGCCGATGCAGACCGACGCGATCAGCGCGAGCGAGACGAGCACGTCTGCCTTGATGTCGAACGCCGTGGCGAGGCCGATGACGGCCTCTAAAATGATGGGGATGCCGCAGAGGATGATCGCGGCCCACGAGGCGTCGAACGGCAAGGGGACGAGATCAAAAATGCTGACGATCAGCGCGATGCCGGAGATCACGAGCAGTGTGATATCTTTTTTTTGTGCCGCCCAGCTCTAAAAAATACTCCAGCTTTTCCATTGCCGGTTTCACGGAAGTGACTCCTTTCTGTAACATAGGGGGTATGGGCTTATTATACATATGGAGGTATAGGTTATAAAGCGTGCAAAAAGAGAGAAGCAGCACAAAACTGCTTCTCTTCTTTCATGTAATTCTGCTGAAAATGGGCGCGAGAGGGGAAAAACCTGCTCAGCCCATGTTCGAAAAGCGCTCGACCGCCTTCGTGAAGCTCTCGATCGTCTTGTCCGCGTCGCCATGCTCGATGCCGTCACGCACGCAGTGCTTGATGTGCCCCTCAAGCACGACCTTGCCGCAGCCGTGCAGCGCGGATTTGGCCGCGTTGATCTGCGCAAGAATATCCTCGCAGGGGACGTCCTCGTCCACCATGCGGTCAATGGCCTGCACCTGACCGATGATCTTTTTGAGCCGACGGTGCAGATTGTCGGCGTCTATACACTGTTTCATCGTTTGGCCTCCATACCTGTTGGGGTATCTGCATTGTACACTCTGCGCCGCGATTTTATCAATATGCGCTGCCGCGGCGGCTTTGTGCGCCTTTGGCGAAAAAATGGCGTTTTGCGGCAATTTTCTCTTCCTCCGCGGTGTTGCAGAGCATAAAAAAGTGTGATAGGATATATTAGAAATAGTATGACCAGCGGCCATATTGCCGCCGGAACAATTTTGAGGTATCCGAATGAAGAAAAGCGACAAAACACCAAAGCAGACCCACCGCCGCGCGGACCCGAACGTCATGGGCCTCCACGCGGATGTGGTGGAGCAGAATATCACCGAGACGCTGGAAACGAACTACATGCCCTACGCGATGTCCGTCATCGTTTCGCGCGCCATTCCGGAGATCGACGGTTTCAAGCCCTCGCACCGAAAGCTCCTTTACACGATGTATAAGATGGGGCTTCTTACCGGCGCGCGCACGAAGAGTGCGAATATCGTCGGCCAGACGATGCGCCTGAACCCCCACGGCGACGTCGCCATCTACGACACGATGGTGCGCCTTTCCAAGGGCTACGGCGCGTTGCTGCACCCGTTCGTCGATTCGAAGGGTAACTTCGGTAAGGTCTATTCGCGCGACATGGCGTGGGCGGCCAGCCGATACACCGAGGCCAAGCTCGCGCCCATTTGCGCCGAGCTCTTCCGCGACATCGACTCTGACACCGTTGATTTTGTCGACAACTACGATAACTCGATGAAAGAGCCGGCGCTGCTGCCAACAACGTTCCCGAATATCCTGGTCTCGGCCAACCAGGGCATCGCGGTCGGCATGGCGAGCCAGCTGTGCGGCTTTAACTTGGGCGAGGTCTGCGACACGACGATCGCCTTTTTGAAAAATCCCGAGGTGCGCATCAGCGAAACGCTGCTCGCGCCCGACTTCCCGACCGGCGGCGAGGTCCTGTACGACCCGCGCGCCATTGAGGACATCTACAACACCGGCCGCGGCGGCATAAAGGTGCGCGCCCGCTGGCGCTACGACAAAAAAGAAAATCTCATCGAAATTTATGAAATTCCCTACACCACCACGACCGAGGCCATCATGGACAAGGTCGCCGAACTCATCAAGGCGGGCAAGGTCAAGGAAATTTCCGACATGCGTGACGAGACCGACCTTTCCGGTCTCAAGCTGACGATCGACTTAAAGCGCGGTGCTGACCCCGACAAGCTGATGCAGAAGCTCTTCAAGGCGACGACACTGCAGGATACGGCGTCGTGCAACTTCAACGTGCTCATCGGCGGCATGCCGCGCGTGATGGGCGTGCGCGAGCTTTTAGACGAGTGGTGCGCGTGGCGCACCGAGAGCGTCAAGCGCCGCGTGTACTTCGTGCTCAAAAAGCGGCAGGACAAGCTGCACCTCTTAAAGGGCCTTAAACGCATCTTGCTCGACATCGACAAGGCCATCAAGATCATCCGTGAGACGGAAAAGGAGGCCGACGTCGTGCCGAACCTGATGATCGGCTTCGGCATCGACCAGATCCAGGCGGAATATGTCGCCGAGATCAAGCTGCGCAACATCAACCGCGAGTATATCCTAAAGCGCGTGGAGGAGACGGCGTCGCTCGAGGCGGAGATCGAAGACCTCGAGGATACGCTCGCGCGCCCGTCGCGCATCCGCAAGATCATCGTGACCGAGCTTGAGGATGTGCGCAAAAAGTACGCCGAGCCCCGCCGCACCGGCATCCTCTACGACTATGCCGAGGACGCCGAGAGCGAGGAGGACGCCATCGAGGACTATCCCGTGACGCTGTTTTTATCGCAGCACGGGTACTTCAAAAAGATCACGCCGCAGTCACTTCGCATGTCCGGCGAGCAGAAGTTCAAGGAGGACGACGCGCTCAGCATGAGCGTGGAGAGCTCCAACGCCGCCGAGCTGATGTTCTTCACCGATAAGGCGCAGGTCTACAAGACGCGCGCGAGCGACTTTGCCGACGGCAAGGCGAGCCAGCTGGGTGACTACTTACCCGCGAAGCTCGGCATGGCCGAGGGCGAGAGCGTCATGGGCATGGTGCTTCCCGGCGACTACAGCGGCTATATGATCTTCTTCTTCGAAAACGGTAAGGCCGCGAAGGTCGAGCTGTCCGCCTACAAGACGACCTCGAACCGCCGCCGCCTGACCGGCGCCTACAGCGACAAGAGCCCGCTCAAAGCGCTGTTGCATCTCAAGGAAGACCGCGAAATCGCCGTCTATTCGACAGAGCCGCGCGTGCTGATCGTGAATACGGCGCTTCTCGGTGTGAAGACGACGCGCACAACGCAGGGCGTCGCGCTTTTGACGCTCAAAAAGAAGTACGTGCTCGACACGGTGCGCTTCCCAGAGGAGACCGGCATCACCGACCTTGCCCGCTACCGCGGCCGCAGCATTCCCGCGACGGGCGCGCTGCTCAAGACGGAGGACAGCGACGACAAGCAGCTCTCGCTGATTTGACGTCGGAAGCCTGAGAGAAACATATGAGGGGAGAAAATTTATGAAAAATAAAAAACTGCGCGAGCAGGTGAAAAGCTATATCATTGTCACGCTTGCCTGCGTGCTGTATGCCTTGTCGTTCGATTGGTTCTATGCACCGAATGGCTTTACGGTCGGCGGCTTTACGGGTATTTCGCAGATCATTAACTTTTTTGCACCCATTCTGCCGGTCGGTACGATGGTCATCGTGCTCAATGTGCCGCTTTTTATCGTGGGACTTAAAAAATTCGGCTTCGCATTTTTGTGCAAGTCCATCTACACGATGACGCTGAGCTCCATTTTGATCGACGTTGTCGCGGCCATCCACGAGTTTGCGCCCATGGACCCGCTGCTTGCGTGCCTGTACGGCGGCGTGACGCTCGGTATCGCCTCGGGACTTTTATTCCGCGAGGAGACGACGACCGGCGGCTCGGAGCTTGGCGCGTGGATCGTGCGGTCGCACGTTGAGCGCCTGTCGATCGGCAACATCTGCCTTGGCATCGACCTGACGATCATCCTGATCTACGCCGCGGTGTTCCGCAGCCTGAATAACGCCCTCTACGGTGCGCTGGCACTCTACATCACGACGAAGGTGCTCGATCTGGTCGTCTACGGCCAGAACACGGCAAAGGTCGCCTACATCATCAGCGACAAGTATGAGGAGATCATGCAGGAGATGCTGCGGCGCGACATGGGTGTGACGCTCCTGAACGGCAAGGGCGGCTACACGGGCGCGGAGCGTCCGCTCCTTTTCTGTGCGGTGCGCAAAAAGGAGGCTGTTTCCATCAAACGCTATATCAAGGAACTCGACCCCGATGCCTTTTTCATCGTCTGCGACGCGAGCGAGGTGCTTGGCGAGGGCTTTGGCGAATACGACCCGCAGGGTCTCTAAGAATATCGGGATACAAGGAGGACGCAGGAATGGATCTTACGACGGTGGAGAAGAATCTCGAGGAACGCGGGTTCAAGGTGTCCGCCTTCGCGACGGCGAAGGAAGCGGCGGACTATCTGAACGCGCAGATCGACGGAGAGAGCGTGTCGTTCGGCGGCAGCATGACGCTCTCTCAGATGGGGCTTTTTGAAAGCCTCGGCAAGCATAACACGATGTTCAGCCATTGGAACGTGCCGGACGGCATGAGCGCCGCCGAGGTGCTCAAAAACGCCTCGACGTGTGACAACTATCTGCTCTCGGCCAACGGCCTTGCCGAAACGGGCGAGATCATCAACATCGACGGCACGGGCAACCGTGTGTCCTCGTCGCTCTATGGGCACAAGAGGGTGTGGTTCGTCGTCGGCAGCAACAAGATCGCGCCGACCTATGACGAAGCGCTCTGGCGCGCCCGCAACATTGCTGCACCGAAAAACGCGCAGCGCCTCGGCGTGAAGACGCCCTGCGCCGTGAACGGCGACCGCTGCTACGACTGCAAGAGCCCGCAGCGCATCTGCCGCGGTCTTGTCGTGCTGTGGGAGGCCATCCGCAGCTGCGAGACCGAGGTCGTGCTCGTCGACGAGCCGCTCGGCTACTGAGAAAGAGACATTTCATCGAAGGGGGGAGCGCCGTGCGCAAAAAGTTCATTCTGCTTTCGCTGGCGCTCTGCCTGACGCTCTCGGGCTGCGGCGGCAATGTCGTGCTTGAGCGTTCCTACAGCGTCTCCGCGCCACACAGCGAGGTTTACTGGGAAAACGAGGGTGCGGACACCCTGCGCGCCGACAGCTATCAGGACCTCGTCAATGCGCTGCTGCTGCTCCTTGGCGAGCACAGCGAGGAAGGCGTTGTGCGTATTTACAGCGAGGAAGACGCCGCGGCCATGGCCGAGCAGGCCTGTAAGGAGGTGCAGGAGGAGACGGCACTGGGAGCGTATCTTCTTGACTACATCAGCTACACCGACACGCAGGAGCGCGCCTATTACGAGATGCACGTGCACCTCGGCTACCGCCGCACGGCGGAGGAGCAGGCGGGCATTGTCACCGCGACGAGCACCGAGGCGCTGCCTGACCTTCTGCGCCTGACGGCGCGCGAGGGCGCGCTCAGCCGCATCGCCGTGCGCTTCACGTACTTCACCGCAGACCGTGACGGCATCCGCGACATGGTGCGGTCTGTGCAGGAGGAGGTCGACCCCGGCTTTACCGAGCCGTGGCAAGTGAACTTCTACCCCGATACCGATGACGTCGGCATTGTCGAGGTCGTGCTGCGGGAGGCGTAAAAAAGGATAAGAAAAGAACTCGGACTTTTGAAGTCCGAGCTCTTTTCTTGTTGTAGGGGAGAGAGGGAAAACTCAGGAGAGGATCGCGCGGTCGTTGGCGAACTCGTCGCCGCTGGCCTTCGTGAACTGCTCAAGAAGATCGGGCACGGTCAGCTTCTTCTTCTCCTCGCCCGCAATGTCGAGGATGACGTGGCCGTCGTGCAGCATGATGAGGCGGTTGCCGTACTGAATGGCATCGCGCATGTTGTGCGTGATCATCAGCGTGGTGAGCTGGCCCTCGCGCACGATGCGGTCAGTGAGCTCCATGACCTTGGCGGCGGTCTTCGGGTCGAGCGCCGCGGTGTGCTCGTCGAGCAGCAGCAGCTTGGGGCGCTTGAGCGTTGCCATCAGCAGCGTGAGCGCCTGGCGCTGGCCGCCGGAGAGCGTCGAGACCTTCGTGGTCAGGCGGGACTCAAGGCCGAGGCCGAGACCGCCGAGCAGCTCGCGGTACTGCTCCTTTTCCTCCTTCGTCACGCCCCAGGAAAGACCGCGGCGCTGGCCGCGGCGGGCGGCGAGGGCGAGGTTCTCTTCGATCCACATCGAGGGGGCGGTGCCCATCATCGGGTCCTGGAACACGCGGCCGATGAATGCCGCGCGCTTGTGCTCGGGCAGGTTCGTGACGTCGGAGCCGTCGATGATGACCTTGCCGGAGTCGACAAAGAACGTGCCGGCGGTGGCGTTGAGCATC
>OCSH01002173.1_pt1 | contig 12208 bp, 5 predicted proteins | sample 1538371 | NCBI WGS metagenome assembly OCSH01 (sample SAMN04571687, study PRJEB22368) | human gut metagenome | biome: human gut; material: stool | host: Homo sapiens | place: Luxembourg | collected 2012-06-01 | reverse complement strand
TGTAAAGTTAAACTTTAAGAGAGAATTTATGAAAAGAAAATTAATGCTGTTATTGACTTGCCTTTTTATGGGTATAGGTCTAGTAACTGCCCAAACTCAGAAGGTAACAGGTGTTGTTATTTCTGAAGAAGACGGGCAACCAGTTGTTGGAGCCTCTGTATTGGCTAAAGGCACCACTGTAGGTGTTATTACTGATGTAGATGGTAAATTTACATTATCTGGTATACCAAGTTCTGCAAAGACTTTGCAGATTTCATATATTGGTATGCAGACCGCTGAGGTAGCAATTGCACCTAATATTAGAGTAATATTAAAAACAGACTCAAAAGCACTTGACGAGGTTGTGGTAGTTGCTTACGGAACACAAAGTGCTCGTACGGTGACCGCATCTGTATCTACTGTAAGAGCGGATGCTTTGAAAGATGTACCAAGTGTAAGTTTTGATCAGATGCTTCAGGGACGTGCGTCAGGTGTTAGTATCACCACTCCGTCAGCAGGTGTAGGGCAGGCCCCGATTGTGCGGGTACGTGGTGTGAACTCGATTACTTCCGGTACTTCTCCTCTGTATGTTGTCGATGGAGTTCCTATCGAATCAGGTAATCTCTCTTATTTGGCTAATGCCAACGCACTGGCTGATATTAATCCGGCCGATATTGTATCTATGGATGTATTGAAGGATGCGGCGGCAGCTGCGTTGTATGGTTCGCGTGCTGCGAATGGAGTTATCTTGATTACCACTAAGCAAGGGCAAAGTGGTAAAGTCAAAGTAAGCTATGATGGTTTTGTCGGTTTCTCAAATGCAACCGATTTCTATGAAATGATGAATGCACAGGAATATGTCGACTTCAAGAATTTGGCCGTAAAGAACCGTTATGGGACAGATGAATTGTCACTGACTACCGGCTATGTTTCTCCTTATGGTAACAAAGCGTTTAACATGATGAAAGATGCCAATGGTAACTATGTAGATACTGACTGGAAAGATGCTGCCTTCCAAAACGGATTGTCACAGAGTCACTCTGTTGCTGTAAGTGGCGGATCGGATAAAGTGCGGTATTATCTGTCCGGTAACTATACAACGCAAGAAGGTATTGTGAAAGGTGATAAATATGACCGTTTGGGAGTAAAGGCTAATATTAACGTGCAGGCAACCGACTGGTTGAAGGTTGGAATGAATACCAACGTGACAACCGGAACGACATCTTACGTAGATGCTGCCCGTAGAGGTTCCAACTTTGCGGTAGGAGGATTTCCGCGTCTGGCATTGATCAATGCGCCTAACTTGCCGATGTATAATGAAGATGGTACTCCCTACTATCTGGCTCAAGGTTTGGGTTATGGAGGGAATACGGTATTCAGTACATTCTCTAATCCGGCTGCCATTTTGTCTTTGGGCAATGGATTGAGTTCTGACGTAACCCGTTTCATCGGAGTATTTTATGCCGAAGCAACTCCGTTGAAGGGGCTGTCATTGAAGACTCAGTACGGTGTGGACTATGCACGTATTGAGGAACAGCGTTTCTGGTCTCCGCTGCATGGTGATGGAGTAAATAGCAAAGGTCTGGCAAATGCCTATAATACCAAGAACAACAGATGGACTTGGACTAATACGGCAACTTATAATTTCTCTTTAGGGCAGAATAACTTTAATTTGCTGGCCGGTACGGAAGCGTCTGAAAGAAATAACTCTCGTTGGACCGCACAGCGTAAAGATTTACAGGATGATAAATTTGTTGTATTCCAAGGTCCTTTTAGTTCGGCAACTGCCGGTGGTAGCTTGTCCAACAATACCATGGTCTCTTATTTCGGACGTATCAACTATGATTATGCTTCTAAATACATTGTATCTCTTAACTACCGTCGCGATGGTTATTCCGCTTTGAGTGAGAAGAATCGTTGGGGTAATTTCGGAGGTGTTTCCGCTGCATGGCGCGTATCCGAGGAAGGGTTCTTCAAACCCTTGCGTAATGTAGTCGACGACTTGAAGATAAAGGGAAGCTATGGTGTGGTTGGTAACACTGATATTTACGATTATGCTTCGAAATCATTCTATTCAAGCTACAACTATGGTATAAACGGTACTTATGGCCTGGCTCAGATTGCCGATCCGAACCTGAAATGGGAATCTTCGGAAAAATATAGTATTGGTTTCAATGCACGATTGCTGGATAGAATCAGTGTGGACTTTGACTACTATTATACGAAGTCTTCCGATTTGATTCTGGATGTACCTCAATCACCGTCCAAAGGTATTCCGGGCAATATCATTACTACCAATGCCGGAAAGATGAAGAATAGCGGTATTGAACTGACCGTCTCGGCCGATGTGATAAGAAACAGTCAGTTTACATGGGAAACCAGCTTTAACATTACGACTAACAAGAACAAGGTGATCTCACTGGCTGACGGTGTAGAGAATATTCTGAAAGGGGATAATGGCGGTTTAGAGATTACGAATATCACTGTACCGGGAAAATCTATCGGACGTCTGTATCTCTACCCAACTGCCGGAGTAGATCCCAAGTCGGGGCGTAGGGTATTTATTACTCCAGAAGGTGACAGAACCTTACTGATGTTCGAAAAAGGGGGATGGTTCTATGAAGATGGAACAGAATATGCCGGTGAATTTGAACCTGTTGATTGTGGAAATACACTTCCTACCTGGTACGGTGGCTGGACCAATAACTTCAAGTATAAAGGTTTCGACCTTTCTCTGTTTTTCCAATTCTCGGGAGGTAATAAGATTTATAACGGAACCAAAGCCAGTGTGAGCGATATGCGTTACTGGAACAACTCTAAAGATGTATATAAGAAGTACTGGACTCCGGAACGCACACATGCAGAGTATCCTATGCCGATATACGGTGATAATTACTCTAATGGTTCGGCATTGCCTATCAGCGACTTAGTGGAAAGAGGAGATTATTTACGTTTGAAGAATGTGTCACTGGGCTATACATTCAATACAAAGAACTGGTCGAAAGCTGTGGGAATCTCTGCACTTCGTCTTTACGTCCAGGCTCAGAACCTGTTCGTGATTACAGGTTATAGCGGTATGGATCCGGAGACACTAACCAACGTAGAGAGTGCGACTTTGTCAGGTGGTACGGATAAGAATACGTTACCTCAGGCACGTACGTATACAATCGGTGTGAATCTGACATTCTAATATGGTTTTATAGTAACAGATAAAAGAAACTACAATGAAAAAGATAATTTTATTTTCGACATTATGTGCTTCTCTCTTTTTAGGTAGTTGCAGCAGCAGCTTCCTCGATCAGGAGCCTCCATTATATGTAAACGATAACGATATTTTCACAAGTCCTACCCGAATCGAGGCAACTCTGAACGGCTTGTATGCTGCAATCAAGAACACGGGGACTAAGTCCTTGATGGGAGGTAAGTCCTATCTGGTGTTTGACAACAGGGGAGATGATGTTATTAATATCTCGAACAACCTGGTGACTTTGTTCAATACCTACAACATGAATGTAGGCATTACGGATGCAGAGAATGCTGACACTTGGACATACGCTTATCTGGCCATTAATAAAGTAAATACTTTCCTTCAGTCTCTTGAAGGTGCCAGGGAAGTTGCCGGTGAGAATTATGACCGCTATGTGCAGGAAGCTAAGTTTGTTAGGGCTTTGGCGTACTACTATCTGAATAATTTGTATCCGACTCCGTATTCTGTGAATCCCGATGCAAAATCTGTTCCGTTGCGTCTTACTGCCGAAGCCGGAACTGAAAACAACAATATGCCCCGCTCTACGGTAAAGCAGATTTATGAACACATTCTGTCTGACTTGGAGAACATTTCGGCATTGGATACCGAAGTGAATACTTATACAGGGGTCACACATGCTACTCAGGCTGCTGCCAACATGCTTAAGATGAGAGTTTATATGGCAATGAACGAATGGGACAAAGCCATTACAGCCGGAGAATTGGTGACCGGATATAGTTTGCCGGAAGACGTAACATTGATTTATAAGGCTCCGTACTTCAGTCAGGAGAGCATCTTCTCTTTGCCAATGGCAGACACTAATATCCCGAACACTCAGCAGTCATTGGCAGAATATTATTATGATGGCAAGATTATGCTGATCGATACAAAGAGCGGGATTATGTCAAAACCTGATTATTCGTTGGCTACCGATAAGCGTATCATAGCCTTTAAGGGAGAGAAAGACTTGTTGATGAAGTTTACGGATGCAAAAACTAAATTGCAGTGGGTACCCATCTTCCGTTATGCCGAAACATTGCTGGATCTTGCCGAGTGTTATGCAAACAAAGCCGGGGGCGAAGCTACGGCCAAAAGCCTGTTGAAACAAGTCAGAGGCCGCTCGGTGGATGCGGCTACCGATCCGTTGAACATCGATAATCTGTCGGGTGATGCACTGAAAGAGGCAATTTACAATGAGAAGCGCCTTGAGTTCATTGGTGAGGGCATTCGTGGTATCGACATTATGAGACGTGGTGAACACTTCATTAAAGTGGGCGAGAATGAAACGATCAATGTCGGTCCGTCCGATGAAAAATATACTTGGCCCATACCTCAGGTTGAGTTGTTGCTCAATAAAGATATTAATAAATAAATAGTCAATAAATAATAAAGAATCGCTCAGGTAGAAACACTTGGGCGATTTTTTCTTTTAGTATGTTACGAAAATAGCTATATTTGTCGCCATATTATAATAAGGTATAAAGTAGAATGAAAGAATTTGTAATATCCGAAGCCAAAGTCGAAACAGCTGTTCTGGTGGGTCTCATTACGCAGACGCAAGATGAACGCAAGACTAACGAGTATCTCGACGAACTGGCATTTCTGGCTGAGACAGCCGGGGCGGAAGTAGTGAAAAGGTTTACGCAGAAGTTGCCGACGGCTAACTCAGTGACTTATGTAGGGAAAGGAAAACTGGAAGAAATAAAAGAATATATAAGGATAGAGGCTGAAGAAGACCGGGAAGTGGGAATGGTCATTTTTGATGACGAACTTTCAGCCAAGCAGATACGTAACATCGAAGCGGAACCGTACTTCGCTGATTCTCGATATCTTTGCCATGCGTGCCCAGACTGCCAACGCTAAAACTCAGGTGGAGCTGGCCCAGTATAAATATATGTTGCCCCGTCTGCAACGCCTTTGGACTCACCTTGAGCGTCAGGGTGGTGGTTCCGGAAGTGGTAAAGGCGGTTCGGTAGGACTTCGCGGTCCGGGTGAGACCCAGTTGGAGATGGACCGCCGTATCATCCTGAACCGTATGTCACTGCTTAAAGAACGCCTTGCTGAAATAGATAAACAGAAGTCTACTCAGCGCAAGAACCGCGGGCGTATGATCCGTGTAGCCTTGGTGGGTTACACCAACGTTGGCAAATCGACCATGATGAACCTGTTGGCCAAGAGTGAAGTCTTTGCGGAGAACAAGCTGTTTGCCACACTCGATACGACGGTGCGCAAGGTGATTATCGATAATCTGCCTTTCTTGCTCTCCGATACCGTCGGGTTTATCCGTAAGTTACCTACTGACTTGGTAGATTCCTTTAAGTCGACCCTCGATGAAGTACGTGAGGCCGACTTGTTGGTTCATGTAGTAGATATTTCGCATCCCGGATTTGAAGAACAGATTGAGGTGGTGAACAAAACGCTGGCCGATATCGGAGGAGGCGGGAAACCGATGATTTTAATATTCAATAAGATAGATGCCTATACTTATGTAGAAAAGGCGCTGGACGACCTTACCCCCAAAACAAAGGAAAACTTGACACTCGAAGAACTGATGAAAACGTGGATGGCCAAGATGGAGGACAATTGCCTGTTCATCTCCGCCCGTGAGAAAATCAATATAGACGAACTGAAGAGTGTGGTTTATCAGCGAGTGAAAGAATTGCACGTACAGAAGTATCCCTATAATGACTTTCTTTATCAGACCTACGAAGAAGAAGAGTAATTTGTAGTTTGTAACAAGAGGAGTATGGGAAAGACTTACCGTAGACTGACTGAAGATGAAGTGCTTCAGTTGAAGAGCCAGTCGTGTCTGGCCGATGACTGGAATAAGGTTGCAGTAGCCGAAGAGTTCACAACCGAATTTGTACATCACACCCGTTTCTCGGGTGAGGTGAAACTGGGAGTGTTCCATTCGGATTTTATCCTGCCGGGTGGAATCAAAAAACATTCCGGTCTGAGACATGTCACCCTGCATAATGTGACTGTTGGTGATAATTGCTGTATTGAGAACATCCAGAACTACATTGCCAACTATGAGATAGGAAACAATACTTTCATTGAGAATGTAGATATCATCCTGGTGGACGGCTTGACTCAGTTTGGCAACGGAGTAGAAACTGCCGTACTGAACGAGACGGGAGGTCGTGAAGTGCTGATCAACGACAAACTCTCTGCCCATCAAGCCTATATCCTGGCTCTTTACCGGCATCGTCCGGAACTGATCAGCCGGATGAAAGAGATTACAGACTATTATTCCAATAAACACGCTTCCGCGGTGGGAACCATCGGCAACCATGTGATGATTCTCAATACCGGTTCTATCAAGAATGTGCGTATCGGGGATTTCTGCCGGATCTGCGGGACGTGCCGTCTGTACAATGGGAGCATCAACAGTAACGAGTCTGCCCCGGTGCATATCGGACACGGCGTTATTTGCGATGATTTTATAATTTCCTCCGGTTCCCATGTCGACGACGGGGCCATGCTGACCCGTTGTTTTGTGGGACAAGCCTGTCAGTTGGGGCACAATTATTCCGCTTCCGACTCGCTGTTCTTTAGCAACTGCCAAGGAGAGAACGGTGAAGCATGTGCTATTTTTGCCGGGCCGTACACCGTCACCCATCATAAATCGACCTTACTGATAGCCGGTATGTTCTCGTTTATGAATGCCGGTTCGGGATCGAATCAGAGCAATCACATGTATAAACTGGGACCGATTCATCAAGGAACGTTGGAAAGGGGAGCTAAGACTACTTCCGATTCATACATCTTATGGCCGGCCCGTGTAGGCGCTTTTTCGCTGGTGATGGGGCGTCATGTGAACCATGCCGATACATCGAACCTGCCTTTCTCCTACCTGATTGAGCAACAGAATACCACGTATCTGGTGCCGGGAGTCAACCTGCGTAGTGTGGGTACAATCCGTGATGCCCAAAAGTGGCCGAAACGTGACAAACGTACAGACCCGAACCGTCTGGATTATATCAACTATAACCTTCTCAGTCCGTATACCATTCAGAAGATGTTTAAGGGACGCTCTATCCTGAAAGAGTTGAAGAGGGTGTCGGGCGAGACTTCGGAAATCTACTCTTATCAGAGTGCCAAAATTAAAAACTCCTCGTTGAATAGCGGCATACGCTATTACGAGATAGCTATCCATAAGTTTCTTGGCAACTCCATCATCAAGCGTCTTGAAGGGATCAACTTTAAAGATAATGAAGAGATACGCCGGCGTCTGAAGCCGGATACGGAAATCGGGGTAGGCGAATGGGTAGATATTGCCGGTTTGATTGCTCCCAAAAGTGAAGTGGAGAAGCTGATAGACGGCATTGAAAGCGGTGAGATTAACCGTCTGAAGAGTATGAATGCCTGTTTTGCCGCTATGCACGATAATTACTATACTTACGAATGGACATGGGCTTACCATAAGATACAGGAATTTTATGGCTTGAATCCCGAAACCATTACAGCAAAAGATATCATCGCCATCGTTCGCGCCTGGCGTGAAGCGGTGGTAGGACTTGACCGCATGGTATACGATGATGCGCGCAAAGAGTTCTCACTTTCGTCTATGACGGGCTTTGGTGCCGACGGTTCACGTGACGAAATGAAGCTCGACTTCGGTCAGGTTCGCGGCGATTTTGAGAGTAATCCGTTTGTTACCGCCGTGCTGAAGCATATTGATGATAAGACCGCTTTGGGAGAAGAACTGATTAACCGCATCGGGCAATTGGCGTGAGAGAGGGTACGAGTTATATAATATTTACTATGAAAATACATATCTTATTTGGAATGATCGGGTTCATTCTGCTGTCCGGTTGTAACCGGGCAGCAGAAAAGAACCCTCGTTTTTATGATGCCGGCGTTTCTAGGGAACTAGCCGGGCACCGCAAGGCCCAGATTAAGAATCTGAAGTATGAACTTAGTTTCAATATCCCGCGACAGAAAGAGGCTGCCATTGAGGGCGATATTACCTTGCGCTTTGATTTGGCTTCCCGACAGGAAGTCCTGATAGACTTTCGGGAAGAGCGTGAGAAGATCAAAGAGGTTATAGCCAACGGAGTGCCGGTGGACAAGGTGCGTTTTGAGAATGAGCACATCATTCTGCCTGCTTCGTCGACAGTGGAAGGAGCGAATGGAATACGGATTCGTTTCACCGCCGGCAATCAGTCACTGAACCGGAACGACGAATACCTCTACACATTGCTGGTTCCCGACCGTGCCCGTACCGTATTCCCCTGTTTTGAGCAGCCCAATTTGAAGGCGGAGTTCACTTTACAGCTTGAACTTCCCGCAGACTGGAAAGCTGTTTCTAATACATACATCCGGAGTGAGACGGTAACCGACGATCGTAAGACCGTCTGTTTTGCACCGACCGAACCTCTTAGTACGTACCTGTTCTCGTTTGTAGCCGGAAAGTTGGAGCGTCGGGAGTATACCCGGGACGGACGTACCATCGCTGCTTATTACCGGGAGACCGATCCTAAGAAAGTAGCTCAGTTGGATATTGTCTTCGGGCAGGTGATGGCATCGCTCCATTGGCTTGAAGAGTATACCGGCATTGCATATCCGTTTGCCAAGTACGATTTTATTGTTCTGCCCGGTTTTCAGTTTGGCGGGATGGAACATACAGGGGCTACCTTATATAATGATAACGGGATTTTCCTGAGTGAACACCCTACACCGGACGAGGAGTTGAATCGGGCTGAGCTGATTGCCCATGAAACGTCGCACATGTGGTTTGGCGATTTGGTTACCATGGATTGGTTTGACGACGTATGGACTAAAGAAGTTTTTGCCAACTATTTTGCAGCCCGGATTGTCGAACCCCTGTTTCCGGAGATCAATCACACCCAGAATAAACTCAAGACCTTTACGGCAGCTTCACTTTCCGAGGATCGTACTATGGGGACGAATGCCATCCGCCAACCGCTTGATAACTTGCGTAATGCCGGATTGATCTATGGGCAGATCATCTATAACAAGGCTCCCGTGATGATGGAAAAACTGGTCGACAAGATGGGGGAAGCCAATTTCCGTAGTGGTATACAGGAGTACCTGAAGACCTACTCGTACGGTAATGCCACCTGGGACGACCTGATCCGTATTCTGGACAGTAAGACGACCGAGGACCTGGCCGCCTTCAGTGATGTATGGGTGAACCGGAAAGGGATGCCTACGTTAACTTTCCGGACAGACGGGCAAGAACTGGAAATTCGCCAGCACGATCCCTACAACCGGGGATTGCTCTGGCCGCAACGTTTTGCCGTCACTCTTTGCGGAGAGCGCGATTCGGTGATCCGGGTGAATATGACAGATACCCTGTTCCGGATGCAACTTCCGTTTGTGCCTTCGCGCGTATTGCCCAATACCGATGGCAGAGGCTATGGGGTATTTGTGCCCGACGAGCCTGCTCTGCATTGGCTGGCGGCACATTGGTGGGAGATAGAAGATGATACGGCCCGCCAATCGCTGCTGATGGTGCTCTATGAAAATTATCTGGCCAAACACATCTCGGCGGACGACTGGGTCAACAGCCTGATAACAGGGCTTCCGGCCGAGAAGAACGCTTTGGTGGCTTCTACAGCCAGTGGTTATCTGGCGAATGTCATGCGGGAGATAGCTCCGGCAAACCGGGCAGAAGTAGAAACCCGCATTTATACGATGACACAGAATCATCCGTTGCCTTCGTGCCGGATACAATTGATGCGCCTTTTCATGCAGAATGCCATTTCCGAACCGATGGTGAAGAAGCTCTACATTTTGTGGCAACAGCAGTCCGACAAACATCTGAACCGACAGGATTATACAACTTTAGCCTACGAACTGGCTATTCGCATGCCTTTGGAGAGCGAACAGATACTCCGCACACAGCGGGCACGTATTGACGATCCGGATCGTTTGCGGCAGTTCGACTTTATCTCACGGGCAGCCGTATCCGATACTGCGCGGCTCGATACTCTGTTCAACAGCCTGGTGGCGGCAGAAAACCGCCGGATAGAGCCTTGGACGACTGCTGTCATTCGATACCTGAACCATCCGTTGCGTGAGGATCAGTCGGTGAAGTACATTCGTCCGGGACTGGAGGTGCTGGAAGAGGTACAACGCACCGGAGATATTTTCTTTCCCAAAAATTGGGCGGCAGCTTTGCTGGGCAATCATCTCAGTTCATCGGCTTACGAAGAAGTGGTACGCTTCCTGAACGAGCGTCCCGATTATTCACCGCTTTTGAAGAACAAGATACTGCAGGCAGCCTATCCGTTGTACCGGGCAAACAATTAAAATAATCACCGGAATGCTTGGCTTTGGCACTCCGATGTGGTATCTTTGCTAACAGATTCATGATTTAGATTCAAATTAGAATGCCATAGAAGAGGAAGCCCGCGAAGCTTCCTCTTTTTTTGTATCCCTGCCTTCCGGTGTCTCCAACCCTGTGGCTTTCCAACCCTTCAAGACGGTTGCTTCGTGCTCCGGAGAGCCTTGCTTCGCCCCAAACAGACACTGGCATTTGCCCGAACAGACACCGGCATCTTGCAGAAGAGAGGCTCTCTTCCGGAATGGCTCCCGCTTTTCTGTGGAAACGCCTTCCGAACGTTAATAATAAGTAAATCCGCTCTTGACAAAATCTGCCACTTTATTCATACTTTGGAAAACTATTCTTACCTTTGCCTCACTAACTAACATTACGTAATAAAATTAAGAGATATGGCAACACCTCCGTTTAAGTATCAACCTATGTTCGAACATGGGGAAGATAAAACCGAGTATTATCTGCTTACCAAAGACTATGTGTCAGTAAGCGAGTTCGAAGGAACACCTGTGCTGAAAGTACAGAAAGAAGGTCTGACAGCGATGGCTAATACTGCTTTCCGCGACGTATCTTTCATGCTTCGCCGTGCGCACAACGAGCAGGTAGCGAAGATTCTGAGCGACCCGGAAGCAAGTGAAAACGACAAATACGTGGCATTGACTTTCCTGCGCAACGCTGAAGTGGCTGCCAAAGGTATACTTCCTTTCTGCCAGGATACCGGTACGGCTATCATCCACGGTGAAAAAGGACAGCAGGTATGGACAGGCTATTGCGATGAAGAAGCTTTGTCATTGGGTGTTTACAAGACATATACGGAAGGAAACCTGCGTTATTCACAGAATGCTCCGCTCAACATGTACGACGAGGTGAACACGAAGTGCAATCTGCCGGCCCAGATCGATATCGAGGCTACGGAAGGCATGGAGTACAAATTCCTGTGTGTGACCAAGGGTGGTGGTTCTGCCAATAAGACTTATCTGTATCAGGAGACAAAAGCGATCCTGAATCCGGGCACTCTGGTTCCGTTCCTGGTTGAGAAGATGAAGACACTAGGTACAGCGGCTTGTCCTCCTTATCATATTGCATTCGTTATCGGCGGTACTTCGGCTGAGAAGAATCTGCTGACTGTGAAACTGGCTTCTACCCACTATTACGACGAGTTGCCGACTACCGGTAATGAGTATGGTCGTGCTTTCCGCGACGTAGAACTGGAGAAAGAGGTACTTGCCGAAGCCCAAAAGATCGGTTTGGGAGCACAGTTTGGCGGTAAATATCTGGCACACGATGTACGTATCATCCGTCTGCCCCGTCACGGAGCTTCTTGTCCGGTGGGCTTGGGTGTATCTTGTTCTGCCGACCGTAACATCAAATGTAAGATCAATAAAGACGGTATCTGGATTGAAAAACTCGATTCTAATCCGGGCAGTCTGATTCCCGCAGAACTGCGTAGCGCAGGTGAAGGCGATGTAGTGAAGATCGACCTGAACCAGCCGATGGCGGATATCCTGAAGGAACTGACTAAATATCCGGTAGCTACACGTCTGTCACTCAACGGTACGATCATCGTAGGCCGTGATATCGCTCACGCTAAACTGAAAGAACGTCTGGATCGCGGCGAAGATCTGCCCCAATATATCAAAGACCATCCGATTTATTATGCCGGTCCGGCTAAA
>OCSH01002147.1_pt1 | contig 12328 bp, 11 predicted proteins | sample 1538371 | NCBI WGS metagenome assembly OCSH01 (sample SAMN04571687, study PRJEB22368) | human gut metagenome | biome: human gut; material: stool | host: Homo sapiens | place: Luxembourg | collected 2012-06-01 | reverse complement strand
TTGAAAATGGTAAATTAGTATATAAGCTCCCGACACTTAATGAAATCCGTGCTTATGTCAAGAAGCAGCTGGATGAGGAAATATGGGAAGAAGAGCAGCGTTTTGTCAATCCACATAAACACTATATGGACATGACACCTGATTACTATGATATGAAGATGAGCCTGCTTAATGATTCGAGAGCCTGAATAGTTATAAAATGTTTAGAGCCATACAATATGTGTGGCTCTAAGTAGATATGTAATGAAACAGAAAGGCAGGAAGAGAATGACACAGTGTAATCTGAAAGATATGGAATCCATGACGGAAGAAGAATATCTGGCGCAGTATAAGCTATCTGATTATGAGCGCCCTTCCGTCACTGTGGATATGCTGATTTTTACGATAACCCGCAATCAGCGTCTTGCTATGATCCTGATCAAGAGAGGCGGGCATCCGGAGCGGGGCAAATGGGCAATACCGGGTGGATTCGTGGAGATGGATGAGTCACTGGAGGATGCAGCAGCCAGAGAATTGAAAGAAGAAACCGATCTGGATCATATATACCTGGAGCAATTGTATACATTTGGCGATGTACATCGTGATAAAAGGACCAGGGTCATTTCTGTGGCATATATGGCACTGGTTCCGGCTGATACATTGCAATACACACCGGGGGATGATGCCCAGGATGCCTGTATATTTGAGATAGAAAGGACTGCCCAGGGAGTGATTCTGCACGCGATAGGCAGAGATCTGACACTGACGGAGGCTGACCTTGCTTTTGATCATAAGGATATCATTGCAAAAGGTCTGGAACGCTTACAGAGTAAGGTGACTTATACGGATCTTGCACTGGAATTACTGCGAAATAAGGAGAAGTTCTCCATTTATGAGCTGCAGATCATTCATGAGGTGGTAACAGGGACAGAGCTTGACGTGGCGAATTTCAGACGGTCTTTTAAAAAGAAATTCATTGATACAGGGCGTGTGGAGAAGCTGGATGAGAAGTGCTACGATTATTCCAGAAAACCAAGCAGCTATTATAGATTAATCGGATAAAAGAGAAAGGTACGGTAGAGCTATGGAGACAGTTACATTAGGAAGCACAGGAATTACAGTGAACAAGAATGGATTCGGCGCATTGCCAATCCAGAGAATCAGCACAGAGGATGCGGCAGCACTGGCAAGAAAGGCATATGATGCAGGCATCACTTTCTTTGATACGGCAAGATTCTATACAGACAGCGAGGAGAAGCTTGGCGTTGCTTTTGAAGGGATGAGGGAGAAGGTGTATATAGCGACCAAGACAGCAGCATCTACACCCGAAGAATTCTGGAGTCAGTTACAGACTTCCCTGACCAATCTCAAGACAGATTATATTGACCTGTATCAGTTCCATAATCCTGCGGTCTGTCCAAAGCCCGGCGATGGTTCTGGGCTGTATGAAGCAATGCTGGAAGCGAAAGCACAGGGAAAAATCCGTCATATCGGCATTACGAACCATCGTCTTGCAGTAGCCAGAGAAGCAATAGAATCAGGGCTTTACGAGACTTTACAGTTCCCATTCTGCTATCTGGCAACGGAAAAGGACATAGAACTGGTCGAGGCATGTAAGAAAGCGAATATGGGCTTTATTGCAATGAAAGCTTTGTCTGGAGGACTGATTACCAATTCTGCAGCTGCGTATGCTTTTGAAGCACAGTATGACAACGTACTGCCAATCTGGGGTGTACAGAAAGAATCTGAACTGGATGAGTTCATCTCCTATATTGACAATCCACCTGTCATGAATGAAGAGTTACAGGCAGTCATTGTCCATGACAGAGAGCAGTTAAGTGGTGATTTCTGCCGTGGCTGCGGTTACTGCATGCCATGTCCTGTAGGAATCGAAATCAATAACTGTGCCCGTATGTCACTGCTGCTTCGCCGTTCTCCATCGGAGCTGCAGCTTACAGAAGAAGTACAGGGGAAGATGAAGAAGATTGAGAATTGCCTGCATTGTAACCAGTGTAAGAGCAAATGTCCTTATGGACTGGATACGCCGGCATTACTTGCCAAGAACTATGAAGATTATAAGAAGGTACTTGCAGGAGAAGTAAAAGTAAATTAGAAAAACTGATAGAGACAAAGATATCGGATGACAAAGAGGGGTGATAAGTTATGATCATACGAAGAAACTACAGAGCCTGTCTGGATAAGGCTGGCTTAGAGGAAGACATGGAAGCAGCTATAAAGTCAGCAATTGCCCGGGATAAAGAAAAGGTAAGTGAGGCGGTTACAGAGCATTGCTGTCTGACTGTAGCCATGTATCAGCATGAAAATATGCTCTTTTTGTACATGGAGGCATTGGAGAAGGATTTGAAACCGGATGCGCTTTTTCCGGAGTTATCAAAGCTGCTTTTGCCATGGCCCCAGAAGGATGGACCTGAATATTGGACCAGGATGTATGAGATTTTTTATCATGATATTCCAACAGATGAGGCATATTGGGCAAGGAAAGGGCATAAGACGAGAAGAGGCAGAATTGCTTATTTATTAGAGGATAAGCTTTTCTCCTATACCTATTATCATAAGGCGCTGGTAGATGAGGGACTGTTAGAAGGTGACAGATATCAGTTCATTGCGCTTCATGAAAATATTTTATTTTCTTATTTTGAGGAACCAAAGGAATTTACACATATTAAGAAAGAATCCACAGAAGAGTCTAAAGTGATCAAGGATTGGCTGGCTGCAGATCCGGAGAGCCATTTTGACCATACTTTATCAGGAAAAGACAACTTCCTGCTTCTGCCGGAGGTTTTTTCCATGGGAGTGGAGGATAGTGATGAAACAGTATAATATATTGGATTACGGCGCAATAGCCGATGGGGTAACAAATAATGCTGCTGCGATTCAGCAGGCAATAGATGAGGCATCCGCAGAGGGTGGGCGTGTGGTGATTCCACAGGGTAAATATCTGAGTGGAACCCTTGTTTTAAAGAGCAACATAGACTTCCATCTGGAGAAGGGGGCAGTCCTGATCAGCAGTCTGAACCAGGAGGATATTATGGATTTTGCCAAGCTCTTTGAGGATGACAATGCATGTACCGGCTGGGATGGAGGCTGTTTCCTTTTTGCATGCCATGAGGAAAATATCACCATATCCGGTGAGGGCGTTATCTATGGACAGGGTGATAAGGTATTCATAGATGATGATGTGGATGGAGGCGCACATGAGTGTCCTCTTAGTGTGACAGCATTCAGACCAAGAACGACATTTCTGGAGGATGTCACCAATCTGACAGTCCGGGACATTACGATTCAGGATGCGGCATTCTGGACGTTGCATATGGCTGGCTGTCATCATGTGAGAGTGCAGGATATTAAGATACTCAATGACGCCAGAGGTGCAAATAATGATGGTATTGATCCTGACTGCTGTAAGGATGTTCTGATTACAGGATGTCTGGTAAAGACAGGGGATGATGCCATTGTAATCAAGACAACGAAGCCCATGACACAGAGGTATGGAGCAAGTGAAAATATTGTCATCAGCAACTGTATTCTGTATTCCCATGACTCTGCACTCAAGATTGGGACAGAGACACATGGAGATATCAGAAATGTAATCCTGAGTGACTGTGTGATAAAGGACTGTTCCAGAGGTGTAGGTATCTGGGTGAGAGATGGTGCGACTATAGAGGACGTTCACATTCATCATGTGACAGGCAATGTCCTGAAATATGCAGACGGTATCGGAGAGCATAGAACCAGAATGTGGTGGGGCAATGGAGAACCCATTTTCCTCAATGCGACCTATCGTAATGGAGAACATCATAATCCTGGTAAAATCCGTAATATAACGTTTGACCATATTTATATGAAAGCAGAATCCAGTATCTTCGCCGCAGGAGAAAAAGATGCGGTAATAGAGCATGTGCATTTGACCGACCTGAATATTACCATGTGCCATCAGGGCACACAGCCAAGCGGATATTTTGATGAGCAGCCTTCGGAAAAGAATGTGTATGAACATACAATACCTGCAGTGTATGGCAGATATGCAGAGAATCTGGTTGTAACTGGCCGTGTACACTATGAAGCTCCATACAATGTGGAGAGCAATCCGATACAACAGTTGGACAATTGTAAAAATACTCAAATTTCCATGCAGGAAGTATAGAGTTAAAATAAAAAATTCTTTTTTGTAGCAAATAATTATTTAAAAATAGCAGACAGAAGTGTATAATAGTAGAATAATACGTAGATTTTACAGACAATACAAACTGACAGTGTATTAAACAGGAGGTAATATCATGCCCAAGAAACCGGTCATTGATAAGGAGTTATTTAAAAGAAGTGTATTATATAATGTAAAGACCCTATACAGAAAGACATTAGAGGAAGCCACAGACCAGCAGATATTCCAGGCAGTATCTTATGCTGTCAAGGATATGATCGTGGATAACTGGATTAAGACTCAGGAAAATTATGAGAAGAATCCAAAGATTGTATATTATATGTCCATGGAGTTCCTGATGGGACGTGCGCTTGGCAATAATATGATCAATCTTATGGCATATAAGGAATTTTCAGAAGCTCTTGAAGAGCTGGGACTGGATATCAATGTAATTGAAGATCAGGAGCCGGATGCAGCGCTTGGCAATGGTGGTCTGGGCAGACTGGCAGCCTGCTTCCTTGATTCCCTGGCAACACTTGGTTATGCAGCATATGGCTGTGGTATCCGTTATCATTACGGTATGTTCAAGCAGGAGATTCGTGACGGCTATCAGATCGAAGCACCGGATGACTGGCTTCGTGATGGCAACCCATTTGAACTGAGAAGACCTGAATACACCAAGATCATCAAGTTTGGCGGACATGTATGCACAAGAGAAGAGAATGGCAGACTTTATTTCTATCAGGAAGACTATCAGTCAGTTAAGGCTGTTCCTTATGACCTGCCTATCGTAGGTTATGGCAATGATGTAGTGAATACTCTTAGAATCTGGGATGCACAGCCTATGGACTGCTTTAGTCTGGATTCCTTTGATAAAGGTGATTACCAGAAGGCAGTAGAGCAGAACAACCTGGCTAAGAATATTGTAGAAGTCCTTTACCCGAATGACAATCATTATGCAGGTAAGGAGCTTCGTCTGAAACAGCAGTATTTCTTTATCTCTGCATCTGTACAGACAGCAGTAGAGAAATATATGTCCAAACATGATGATATCCATAAGTTCTACGAGAAGGTTACATTCCAGTTAAACGATACACATCCTACTGTTGCAGTAGCAGAATTGATGCGTATTCTGTTGGATGATTACCACCTTGAATGGGATGAAGCATGGGAGATCACAACAAAGACCTGTGCTTATACCAATCATACCATTATGGCAGAAGCTCTTGAAAAATGGCCAATTGACCTGTTCTCCAAGCTTTTACCACGTATTTATCAGATCATTGAAGAAATCAACAGAAGATTTGTCATCGAAGTGGCAAACAAGTATCCTTCTGATGTAAATAAGATTGCCAAGATGGCAATTATTGCAGATGGTCAGGTTAAGATGGCGCATCTGGCTATCGTTGCAGGTTATTCTGTCAATGGTGTAGCCAAGCTGCATACAGAGATTCTGAAGAATCAGGAGCTGAAGGATTTCTATGAAATGTATCCATGGAAATTCAATAACAAGACAAATGGTATTACGCAAAGAAGATTCCTTCTCCATGCAAATCCATTATTGTCAGATTGGGTAACTTCCAAGGTAGGAGATGGATGGATTACAGATCTTCCACAGATTGCAGGCATTGCAAAATATGCAGATGATCCCAAGGCTCTCAAGGAGTTCATGGATATCAAATACCAGAACAAGGTACGTCTGGCTAAGTACATCAAGTTACACAACGGTATTGATGTAGATCCGAATTCCATCTTTGACGTACAGGTTAAGAGGCTGCATGAATATAAGCGTCAGTTACTGAATATTCTGCATGTTATGTATTTATACAACCAGTTAAAGGCGAATCCGAACATGGATTTCTATCCAAGGACATTTATTTTTGGCGCCAAGGCAGCAGCTGGCTATATGAATGCCAAGCTGACAATCAAGCTGATTAATTCCGTGGCGGATGTGATCAACAATGATACTTCCATTAAGGGAAAGATTAAGGTTGTATTTATCGAGAACTATCGTGTATCCAACGCAGAAATCATCTTTGCGGCAGCAGATGTATCTGAACAGATCTCTACAGCCAGCAAGGAAGCCAGCGGTACAGGTAACATGAAGTTCATGTTAAATGGTGCACTGACACTTGGTACAATGGATGGTGCAAACGTAGAAATCGTAGAAGAAGTAGGAGCAGAGAATGCATTTATCTTCGGTCTTAGCTCTGATGAAGTCATTCGTTATGAGAACAATGGTGGCTATAATCCTATGGATATCTACAATTCTGACCAGGATATCCGCAAGGTAGTAGACCAGTTGGTAGATGGCACCTACTCCAAGGGGGACAGAGAGTTATTCAGAACATTGTACAACTCACTGCTGAATACCCAAAGTACAGATAAGGCAGACCGCTATTTCATTCTGAAGGATTTCCGCTCTTATGCAGAAGCACAGAAGAAGGTGGAAAAGGCTTACCGTAATACACAGGGCTGGGCAAAGAGCGCACTGCTCAATACAGCACATGTTGGTAAGTTTACATCCGACAGAACCATTCAGGAATATGTAGATGATATCTGGCATCTCGACCATGTAGATATTGAGTAATAATTGAGACTGGAAAGGTCCTACCTGTCTAATGAAAATTAGCCGGGTAAGACCTTTTTATTGAGTATGTTTATGTGCTGATAAATTCGCGTGTAAATTTATTGCGAAAAGGAAACGATATGAGTATAATATTTTAGAAGATCAGAACACAGGATAGTATTGAGTTCTGGGGGGAATAACAGTGTGATAATAATTTGCACAGTAGATGTGCATGGAAATGAGGAGAGTTATGAAAAAGATAAGAAAATGTGCAATTATGATGGCAGTTATGCTGGGTGTATTACAGCTGAATATGGTAGCCTGGGCAGCAGAGGATGAGATTCCTGTTGTGGAGCAGCAGGATGTGGATCTGGCAGATGGCAATTATACGATCAGTGTAGATCTGGAAGGCGGAAGCGGCAGGGCTTCTATTACAACTCCGGCAGAGATGAATGTAGTATCTAAGAAAGCAACAGCAACGATCATCTGGAGCAGCTCTAACTATGACTATATGATCGTAAATGGTGAGAAATATCTTCCTGTCAATGGGGCAGAGGGTGTGGGTAATTCAACCTTTTTAATCCCTGTATTGTGCATGGACGAGCCGATGACTGTGATTGCGGATACTACGGCAATGTCCACACCTCATGAAGTGACTTATACGCTGACTTTCCATTCAGAGACGGCTGTAGCAGAGAAGACCGGTTCGAGTGGGTTTGACCCTATGTTTATGATGCTGATTGGAATTGTGGTACTGACTGCAGCAGTGTTTAGCTTATCGGCTGCGAAGAAGAAATAAGTTTTGGAGCAGCGCAATTCATCCAATTTAAGATATATGTTTTATAATTACCTAAGTACATAGTAGTTGAAAAGGGTATAGTGATTATAGGAGAGGTGGAGAGAGTGAAGAAGAGAATTTCCATAGTATTAATTGTAGTTATGATGTTAGAGTTGGTTGGGTGTGCGAAGAGTTCAGGAGGGGATTCTGCGGAGGCGAAGCAGATTCAGGTGGACGAGGAGATCAGTGCCGGACTGGCTTATGAAGGCAGGATGGATCTGGAGTATGCTACGGAGTATGCGGTAGATTATTATAGTGACGACTATGATTTGATTACGATATCAGATGGCAGCCGTTTTTTGATTGTGCCGGAGGATAAAGAGATACCGGAAGATCTGGATGAGGATATTAAGGCGGTGCGGCAGCCGATAGACAATATCTATCTGGTGGCATCGGCGGCGATGGATATGTTCCGTTCAATTGATGCACTGGACAGGATAGGATTTACGGGAACAGAGCAGGATGGATGGTATCTGCCAGAGATTCCACAGCTGATGGAACAGGGCGATATTATATATGCAGGTAAATATAATGCGCCTGATTATGAACTGATTCTTTCTGGTGGATGTGATTTTGCCATTGAGAATATGATGATTATGCATACCCCTGAAGTTAAGGAGAAGCTGGAGAATTTTGGTATTCCTGTTATGGTAGACAGGGCAAGCTATGAAGAACATCCTCTGGGACGATGTGAATGGGTGAAATTATACGGTGTACTGACCGGACAGGAGGAACAGGCAAATGCTGCTTTCAAGGAACAGGCAGCAGAGCTGGAGCAGGTTTTAGCTGACAAGGAGCAGAATGGCGAGGGACAGACGGCACCTACAGTTGCTTTCTTTTATCTGACCTCCAATGGTGCAGTAAATGTGCGTAAGACGAATGATTATGTACCTAAGATGATCGAGCTTGCAGGAGGCAAGTATATCTTTGACAAGCTGGGAGACACACAGAGTAAGAGTTCATCGGTGACTATGCAGATGGAAGAATTCTATGCATCGGCAAAAGATGTGGACTGTCTGATCTATAACAGTACCATTGATGGACAGATTACTTCTATTGATGAGCTGGTGGCTAAGAATCAGCTTCTGGCAGATTTTAAGGCAGTACAAAGTGGCAATGTGTGGTGTACGACACAGAATATGTATCAGGAATCCATGGCAATTGGTTCCATGATTGCAGACATGCACACTGCATTTGTGACAGATATGTCACAAAATACGGATACCAGATATCTGTTTAAATTAAACGAATGATTTTAAACGGTCCGCAGGGTATTACACATATATTTAGGTACTTATTCAGAAAGGTGAAAAGATGAAGGCAGGCAGGAAGATTCGATATAGTATGGCATTTCTTGGTTTAATCATATTGATGGCTGTGCTGCTGGCATGGAATATCTGTGCCGGCAGTGTGAATATTTCTGTAAAGGAAGTAACTGAAGTTCTGTTTGGAGAGAAGACGGCGCAGACTGCATCACGTATTGTATGGGAGATACGTCTTCCTTGGTGGGGCATTGGCGCTGGCAGGGTATCTGCTTCAGACATTTTTCCATAATCCGATAGCAGGACCTTTTGTGCTTGGTATTTCATCAGGTGCCAAGCTGGTGGTAGCACTGGTCATGGTCTTCTGTCTTGGACATGCTTTTGCTGTCAGCTCGGTGACACTGATTCTGGCGGCATTTATAGGGGCGTGTCTGTCCATGGGCTTTGTGCTGCTGATTTCTAACCGCATTGGCAATATGTCATCACTTATCATCGGTGGTGTAATGATAGGTTATATCTGTACGGCAGTTACGGATTTTGTTGTGACTTTTGCAGATGATGCAGATATTGTGAATCTGCATAACTGGTCAAAAGGCAGCTTCTCCGGCATGACATGGAGTAATGTGACAGTCATGTCAGTTCTGGTATTTGTAATCACTGTAATTATTTTCTGTCTGGCGAAGCCTATCGGTGCTTATCAGCTGGGAGAATCCTATGCACAGAGTATGGGGGTCAACATCAGACGGTTCCGGGTAATCCTGGTCATGCTTTCCAGCCTGCTTGCAGCCTGTATCACAGCCTATGCGGGACCGGTATCTTTTGTAGGAATCGCAGTACCACATCTGGTCAAAAATCTGTTTGGGACAGCTAAGCCTATTATTATGATCCCGGCGTGTTTTTTGGGAGGCAGTGTCTTTTGTCTGTTCTGTGATCTGCTGGCAAGGACGCTGTTTGCCCCTACGGAGCTCAGCATCAGTACAGTGACGGCAGTTTTTGGCGCCCCTGTGGTGATTCTGATTATGTTAAAAAGGCATAAGGGAGAGCAGGCGTGATGGAGAAGCAGTATTATTTTCAGACGAAACATATGACAGTAGGATATGGTGGTGTGCCACTGATACGAAATGTGGAAATTGCACTGGAACAGGGCGAGATCCTGACGCTGATAGGGCCTAATGGTGCGGGTAAGTCTACGATACTGAAAAGCATCGCAGGACAGCTGATGCCTGTTGAGGGGGAGGCAAGTCTAGAAGGTGTCTCTTTGCAGAAGATGGATGGACATACCAGATCACAGAAAATGGCAGTCGTATTCACAGACCGTTTAAAGACAGAGCTCATGACGTGTAAGGATGTGGTGGCAGCAGGACGTTACCCTTATACGGGTAGGCTGGGGATTCTGTCAAAGGAGGACTGGAAAGCAGTAGAGGATGCCATGGAGCTGGTGCAGGTCACAGAGCTTGCAGAACAGGATTTTACACGGATCAGTGATGGACAGAGACAGCGCATCTTGCTGGCAAGGGCAATTTGCCAGGAGCCACGGATTCTGTTATTGGATGAACCGACTTCTTATCTGGATGTGAAGTACAAGCTGGAATTTCTGACTACTTTGCAGAAACTGACCAGAACCAGGAAGCTTACTGTAATTATGTCATTACATGAACTGGATCTTGCGCAGCGCATTTCTGATAAGGTGATGTGCATAAAGGGGGATTGTGTACAACGATATGGTACTCCTGATGAAGTATTTACCAATGGCTATATCAGTGAATTGTTCGATATACAGAAGGGGTCCTATGAAGAAGGAACTGGAATGGTGGAACTGGAAGCACCAAGTGGACAGCCGCAGACGTTTGTAATTGGCGGGGGAGGTGATACAAGGAATCTGTATCATGCCCTGCAACGCAAAGGAATGCCTTTTATAACAGGAATCCTATATGATAATGATATAGATTATCCAACAGCCAGAGCGCTTGCAGCAGAAGTATTGACCTCGTCTGCCTTTTATCCGGTATCAGAAGAACTGATGGCACAGGCAAAAGCTGCCATAGACCGTTGCCGGATGGTTGTCAGCCCAAGGAAGCAATTCGGAGTCTATGACAGTGCCAATAAGCAGCTCTATGAGTATGCCGTAAGTCAGGGCAAGCTGAAAGAATTTACTCTTCGTTGATGAATAGCGTACAGCCCTGTGCAATAAAGTCTTTTATTTTCATATGAATCATTTCTTCGGGAATATCCAGCTTCTTAGCCAGACAGGGAATGCAAAGATAGCTGGTACTTCCGCGATTGACAAATTTTTTGTAAGCACCTATCTCGTTAAAAGACAGGTGCTTACCGCATTTCATACAGGTTCCGTTCATTATGCTTTCACGACCTTTGCTCTGTATACGGCACAGTCGAAGGCATCTAACTCCTGAATCCAGGTGCCGTTGGTCACTGTAGAGGTTTTCTTTGTCCATACTTCTGTCATTTCCAGCGTATGACCGGTGCTTTGGGGAAGTCCGAGTTCGTCCAGATTGAATCTGGCAGCGCTTTTATTTTCGCTGAGATTAAACAGTCCAATAGCAATATCTCCATTGCTGAGATTTCTGGCATACATTACCATATCTTCGCCTGCCCAGATACCATTGAGCTTGACAGCCTGGCGGCACATGGCATCCTGGTTGATGGCAATCAGATCACGATTCATCAGAATATTTCTGGTGGCATCATTCATATTTCGGATATCACAGCCGATCATCAGTGGGGAACCAAGTAGTGCCCAGATGGAGTAATGGGTTTTATACTGGGTGTCATTGCAGCCTTTTAATCCTACATTTCCCTGTCCATACATACCAACAATCAGCATGTCCATGTCATTGAAACAGCCGGTAGCATTGTAGGGTAGAAGCTTTTCCTGTTGATGAACCAGATCCTTGACGGATTCCCAGGTGTCGAAGATGTCTCCTGTGGAGCGCCACATGCCGGCACTGCTTTCCTTCATCCATTCGTGTGTCTCATCAGCCCCCCAGGAGCATGCGCTGAAAAGGATATCTCTGCCGCAGTTCTCCAATGCCAGCCCCATTCTGCGGTATAGATATTTGCCGGCAACGATGGGGCTGTGGTAGCAGTAGTCGTATTTGAGAAAATCAACGCCCCAGGAGGCGAAGGTCTCTGCATCTGTAAATTCGTGTTCATAGCTTCCGGGGTATCCTGCACAGGTGAGATTGCCGGCACAGGAATACATGCCGAATTTCAGCCCTTTACTGTGTACATAGTCTGCTACTGCTTTCATGCCGTTAGGGAACTTGGCAGGGTCAGCAACCAATCTGCCCTGTGCATCGCGTTCCTTCAGTGACCAGCAGTCATCAATGACCAGATAGTCATAACCTGCATCTTTCAGACCACTTGCTGCCATGTAGTCTGCCGTTTCTTTGATGAGTGATTCATTGATCTTTTCTCCGAAAGTATTCCAGGAGTTCCATCCCATAGGGGGGGTCAGTTTTACCATTTTCTTATCTTCCTTTCTGTTGGGGGTGGGGGGA
>OCSH01002137.1_pt1 | contig 12403 bp, 13 predicted proteins | sample 1538371 | NCBI WGS metagenome assembly OCSH01 (sample SAMN04571687, study PRJEB22368) | human gut metagenome | biome: human gut; material: stool | host: Homo sapiens | place: Luxembourg | collected 2012-06-01 | reverse complement strand
TTACCGGACCGGGACCGGCCGGCTCCTATGTAAGCTTCAGCGGTTCGAGTGCGTCCGCCGCCATTACATCCGGCGCCGCTGCTCTTTTTCTGCAATGGGGCATCCAGCGCACTCCCGCCCGCTATTTCACGGCACAGGAGGTAAAAAACTACCTGATCCGCGGTGCAGACCGAACTGATACTATTACGTATCCGAGCAGAGAATGGGGATATGGCCGATTACAGTTATATCAAAGTTTCACAAGCCTTATGACAAACTGATTTTCCCGCTCACAGGTTTGCTTCTATGGTATATCCGTTTGTTGATGCAAACTTTTAATGTGCAACTGCCTTGTTTTTGATTGTTTTCCGTTGTATCATTACGTATTATCATTATATTTATAAAACTAAAAGGGGGATTCCTGACTATGAATTACGAACGCTTGAACGATCTTCGCCTTCTTGGACTTACGATTGCCTACTACCGAAGAGCAAAAGGAATGACGCAGGCCGAACTTGCCGAGGCGGTACATATCAGTCGTACCCATATGAGCAACATCGAAGCGCCAAATACAAAAACCTCTATTTCGTTGAATCTTCTGTTCGATATCGCTGAGGCACTTGACATTCCGGTGAAAGAGCTTTTTGATTTTCAGGGACGCAGTCTGTAGGGTCTTTGAATTTTTCTCTTTAAGAGTAACCCCGCCCGGCAGTTTTTCATATCATGAATTGTAAGCAAAATGATTCCTTTGGAGGAACAAACATGAGTGATTTAGCTGCTACAAACTGTGGATGCGGATGTGACAACGGCTGTGGCTGCGATAATGGATGCGGTGTTTCCAACAACAACCTGTTCGGAAACAATGGCTGCGGTATTATCTGGATTCTGCTTCTCCTCTCCTGCTGCGGCGGAGGTGGATGCGGAAACAACAACAATGGCTGCAATTCCGACTGCTGGCTCGTTCTGATTCTTCTGTTCTGCTGCGGCGGATGGAACAACAACGGCTGTGGATGCGGCAACAGCAATAACTGCGGATGCGGCTGCTGACCTTTTTTCAGTCCTCCCAGATGTTCGGGCAGAAAAAGCCCCGGGTGCGGATCAACCGCCCCGGGGCTTTTTTTCACCAGAATTCTCTTTCAGCGAAACCGTTTCGGTTTCCGTGCTTCTCTTTCCCGCTTTTCCATCTCTTCTCTTTTTTCTTTTTTTCTCATACATTCCAGATCTATTTCATAAAAGGCATTCCCTTCGAGTACCTGTTTTCTTTTTGCTGTTTCTTTTCCATCCATTTTCCGGCGGTCTCCTTTTTCTTTCTTCCTCTTATCATATGTTTTTTCCCGCCTTCTGTCATTTTTTCCGGCCTGGAACATAAGATAAAGAGAAATAAAAAGACAAATGCAGGAATGCTGCCAGGAAGGATCTTAATTTGAATCAGGAACAGGAACAAAATGTGGAACAGATGACACCGCTGGACCAGATGATCGCACAGGATCAGCTTCAGATGCTGAAGGCTGCCATTCCCTACGCCTCCTTCGGCCTGCAGCCCTCCCTTGCGATTTTGAGCAAATGGCTCGAGCTCCAGCGGACCATTCAGCTTTTTTCCCGTCCGGCCGACCTTTCCATGATGTCTGTTGATGCCCCGCACGTCTCTCCGCTTGAGATGCTGCAGGATATTTCCCGTTTTGCCGCCGGTCCGCAGCGGGATCTTCTCTCCCAGATGTTTCAGACCATGCAGATGGTCCAGATGCTTCAGAATATAAATCCCGGAAATGAGGAGGATCTGCTATGAGTTCGGATGATAAGCAAAACGACTGGTCGCAGGACCCCTCTCTTTCCGGAATTGACTTTGCCCGGCTTCAGGCACTGCAGCAGATGGCCTCTCAGAGCCGCGGAAAATCCCAGGCGGAAATGATGCCGTTTCTTCTCTCCCTGATGCAGGGAAATCAGGGCGGCGCACAGTTTTCCGCCTCCGAGGCGGACCTGATCATCTCTGCCATCAAAGCCGGAAAATCCAAACAGGAAGCGGCAAAAATTGACCAGATGGTACGCCTCTTCCGCTCCGCTGCTTCCGGGAAAAAACGCTGAAAAACTACAAACCAAAAAACGCTGCCGGTCTGGAATCCCAGACCGGACAGCGTTTTTATTCTGTGCTTTTTCCTGCCTAGTTCTGCATGGAAAGCACGTTTTTATTTTTTACCAGGTAATCAATCAGAGAAACAACGGTCAGAATCAGTGCAACCCAGATCAGCACGGTATTCAGTACGGAAAGTGCCGGAATGTCGGCGATCAGAAGAATGATCATAATCATCTGGCTGATTGTTTTCGATTTTCCCCACCAGCTTGCTGCGATGACAATTCCATTGTCCGAAGCAACCAGGCGGAAACCGCTGATGATAAATTCTCTTGCGATGATAATAATAACCATCCACGCCGGAAGCTTGTCCAGCTCTACAAAGCAGATCAGTGCAGAGCATACCAGCAGCTTATCTGCCAGCGGATCCATAAACTTTCCGAAATCGGTAATCAGATTGTCACGTCTTGCAATGTAGCCGTCCAGAGTATCCGTGATGCTGGCAGCGGCAAAGATTACCAGTGCAATCCATTTGGACGCGCTTCCGCCCACGCCAGACAGCAGGAAGAACACGAAAAACGGAATCATAATTATCCGCAGAATCGTTAATTTGTTTGGTAAATTCATTGGCTTATCTCTCCTATCAGATCATATTCCAGAGCGCCGGTAATTTTCACTCTTACGAAATCGCCGGATACGAGTGTTTCCGGTGTATTGACAAATACATAGCCGTCTACACCCGGTGCGTCCGCCTGGCTTCTGCCCACATAGGCATCCTCATCCGCCACTTTGCCCTCGATCATAACAAGAAGCTCCTGGCCGATCCTGCGCTCGCCGAGTTCTGCAGAGATATCCTGCTGCAGCTCCATCAGTTCTGCCTGACGGTCCAGTTTTACCTCCTCGTCGATCTGATGCTCCATCGCAGCAGCCGGTGTTCCCTCCTCCGGAGAGTAGGTGAATACGCCGAGACGGTCGAACTCCATGTCGTTGATAAACTCGAGGAGTTCTTTGTGCTGCTCTTTTGTCTCTCCCGGGAATCCTGTGATCAGCGTGGTGCGCAGTGTGATATCCGGCATCTCGCTTCTCAGGAAATCAATTTTGTCGATCAGCTCCTGTTTGGATGTTCTGCGACCCATGCGGCGCAGGATCTCATCGTTGGCATGCTGAATCGGCAGATCCAGGTAGTGACAGACTTTCGGCTCTTCCTTCATCGTCTGAACGAGTTCCGGATAGATGTCCTCCGGATAGCAGTACAGAATCCGGATCCAGTAGAGCTCCTGAATTTTGCAGAGCTCTTTTAACAGAAGGTGGAGAGACGGCTTTCCGTACAGATCGATACCATAAATGGTTGTCTCCTGCGCAACGAGAACGAGCTCTTTGACACCCTGTTCTGCCATCGTCTTCGCTTCTGCTATCAGTTCCTCCATCGGAACGGAGCGGTACGGTCCGCGCAGCTTCGGAATGATGCAGTAGGTACAGTGCTTGTCACAGCCCTCTGCAATTTTCAGATATTCGTAATGGCCGCCTGTCGTTACAACGCGCTGTGCGTCAATTTTCGGCAGTCCTTTCAGATCGGCATACTCCTGGAAACGGTCGCCGCCGAGGACATCCTGAATGGCATCCAGGATTTTGTCATAGCTGTTCGTTCCAAGTACGGCGTCAACCTCCGGAATCTCCTCAATGATTTCATCGCGGTAGCGCTCTGCCATACAGCCCGTTACCAGAAGAACCTTACAGCTTCCCGCTGTACGGTACTTCGCCATTTCAAGAATATTTTGAATGCTTTCTTCTTTGGCGTCGTGGATAAAGCAGCATGTGTTTATCACGATAACCTCTGCATCTTCCTCGGAATCGGTGATCTCGAAGCCATGCTCTACCAGAAGACCCAGCATATGCTCGGAATCTACCAGGTTTTTATCGCATCCAAGGGAAATAAACAGAATTTTCATATTATTCAATTACTGGCTCCTCTTTTGTTTCCTCTTCCGCTTCAACTTCAGATTCCGGAAGGATTGTAACCTCTCCTTTGTACATCTCCTCTACGGCGATGGAGAGCGGTTTCATGCCTTTTTTCACTTTTACAAGCGGTTCAGCTCCGCCAATGATCTGTCTTGCACGTTTGCTTGTTGCAAGTACCAGAGAGTAACGGCTGCTGACAACCGGTGCCTCGTCCAGATCCTGGCCCTCGTTAATAGTTGCAATCAGTTCCTGATAAGATGGATGAATCATAATAAATGCTCCTTTCTATTTTTCCAGACTTTTTTTCATCTGTTCGATAAAGTCTTTCTGGTTGCTGCTCATGAAATGCTGGCTCTGAATGGTCTCATGCATCTGTTTTACGCAGGTTTCGAGGTCGTCGTTGATCAGGACATAATCGTACTGGTCCATGCCCTGTGCTTCCTCTTTTGCACGCTCCATTCTGCCTTTGATAACTTCTTCTGTTTCCGTTCCGCGTCCCCGTAGGCGTCGTTCCAGCTCCTCGGCGGTCGGCGGTGTGATGAACACAAGAAGGGTGTCCGGACGTTTTTCCTTGACCTGAAGTGCTCCCTGGATTTCAATCTCAAGCAGAACATCTTTTCCGGCATCCAGCTGCTCCTCTACGTATGCCTTCGGCGTTCCGTAGGAATGTTTTACGTAACGCGCATACTCGAGGAAGGCATCCTCTTCTACCATGCGGTCAAACTCTTCTTCTGTACGGAAAAAGTACGATACGCCGTCTTCCTCGCCCGGACGCGGGTCTCTTGTGGTGACAGAGATGGACAGCGCATAGTTGTCGTACTCCTCCATCAGGCGTTTCATCAGTGTTCCTTTTCCTGCTCCGGAAAAACCGGATACTACAGTAAGTATTCCTCTACTCATTTTCAGATTCCCCTCGCTCTTTTTCTGTTTCCCAGCCGCCGTTGAATCTGCGGCTGATCGTTTCCGGCTGCAAAGCCGAAAGGATGATAAATTCTTCTCCGGTGATGAGCACTGCTTTCGTGCGTCTTCCCTGCGTCGCATCGATGATGCGGTTGCTTTCCTTTGCACGCTGCACCATACGCTTGACGGGCGCCGCCTCGGGACTCACCACTGCTATTATTTTATCCGAATTTACGACATTGCCGAATCCGATGTTGATCAGTTTTGCCACAATCCGTCCTTTCCTGTACCTTCTGAAGTCTTTTTCAGAAAATACATCTACCCATACAGATTTATTATAATTCATTCAGAAAGCCTAGTCAAATCTTTTTTTCTGTATTATAATGAAAATACTAGAATTTCAAACAAAGGAGATATTTTCTATGGCTTTTGATGGAATTACCATTGCAAATATTGCACAGGAACTGAATCAGACCATCGTCGGCGGAAAGATCAACAAGATCGCACGAGCTGATGATTACAATAAAAAACAACCGTACCGTTTACCGTCTTCTCCTCTCGGCAAGTGCTTCGCTTCCGCTGATCTACCTGACGGACAACAATAAGCCCGGCCCGATGACCGCACCGAATTTCTGTATGCTGCTCCGCAAACACATCGGCAGCGCCCGCATTCTCTCCGTTACCCAGCCGGGACTCGAGCGTATTCTTATTTTTGAGCTCGAGCATTTGAACGAACTCGGCGATATCTGCCGCAAGAAGCTGATTGTGGAGATCATGGGAAAACACAGCAACCTGATCTTCTGTCAGGAGGACAATACGATCCTTGACAGTATCAAACATATTTCCGCCAACATGAGTTCTGTCCGTGAGGTTCTTCCGGGCCGCACCTGGTTCATTCCGCACACGCAGGATAAGAAAGATCCGCTCACGATCACAGAAGAAGAATTTTTCGATTTCGTCTGCACGAAACCGATGGCTGCCGCAAAGGCAATCTACACTTCCCTTACCGGCTTCAGCCCGCTGATGGCGGAGGAAGTCTGCTGCCGCGCCGGCATCGACGGCGGATTTGCGGTCAATGCACTCGAAGAAAATGCGAAGCTTCATCTGTTCCGCACCTTCTCTTATCTGATTGAGGATATCAAAAACGGCGCATTTACGCCGAACATCGTATACCAGGGCGATGAGCCGAAAGAATTTTCCGCACTGAAACTGACGCAGTATCAGGATTTGCGGGAGGAAACATACGATTCGATCTCCGGTGTACTGGAAACATACTATGCCATGAAAAACCGCATCACCCGCATCCGTCAGAAATCTTCCGATCTGCGCCGTGTCGTCAATACCGCACTCGAACGGAATGTCAAAAAATACGACCTGCAGCAGAAACAGTTAAAAGACACCGACAAGCGGGAAAAATACCGGATTTACGGTGAGCTTTTAAATACGTACGGCTACAGCTGCCAGCCGGGCGATACTTCGCTGAAAGCCGTCAATTACTATAACGGCGAGGAAATCACGATTCCGCTCGACGGAACGCTCTCTGCCGGCGAAAATGCGAAAAAATACTTCGACCGCTACGGAAAGCTGAAGCGGACCCGTGAGGCACTCGAAGAACTTCTTGTCGAGACGAAAGAGGAAATCGACCATCTCGAATCCATCAGCACGGCGCTTGATATTGCGCTCGATGAGGCGGATCTGGTGCAGTTAAAAGAAGAGCTGATCGAGTACGGCTACATCCGCCGCAAGGGATCGACAGGGAAAAAGCAGAAAATCACCTCCCATCCGTTCCACTACCGCTCTTCCGAGGGCTTTGACATTTATGTCGGCAAGAACAACTTCCAGAACGAGGAACTTTCGTTTAAATTCGCCTCCGGCAACGACTGGTGGTTCCACGCGAAAGGCCAGCCGGGCAGCCATGTCATCGTAAAGACGAACGGTAAAGAGCTGCCGGATTCCGTCTACGAAGAGGCCGCTGCTCTCGCCGCCTATTACTCGAAAGGCAGACAGGCACCGAAGGTGGAAATCGACTACACCTTAAAGAAAAACCTGCGCAAACCAAACGGAAGCAAACCGGGCTTCGTTGTTTATTACACCAATTACTCCATGATGGCGGAGCCGAACATCCGCAATCTTCAGGAAATACAGGACTGAATTCAGAATACAAAAGACTTTTCGCACATTCCTATCTGTTCCTCTTTGCGAAAAGTCTTTTTTTCGTAAAATTTAATACTTCCTTCATTTCTTTTTCGATGCTCTATGGTATACTTCTTAGTATGGAAAAAGATTCCAGACGTGATCTTTTTCAAACAAACCACAGTGAGGCTGTCTCTTCTTTATCAGGACAGCCGGAGAGGAATATAACTGTTATGAACAAAACAATTCCCGAAATCATTCACTGCCGTGTTCCAACGACGCGCTATGAGGCAGACCCTTCCAAAGGCCTTTCCGCCGAGCAGGTTGCCGAGTACCGCGAGAACGGCTGGACCAACTGCGCGGTGGAACCTCCGTCCAAGACAACGGCCGAGATCGTAAAGAGCAATGTCTGTACGTATTTCAACCTGATTTTTCTGATTATTGCCATCTTTCTGATCCTTGCCGGTTCGTTCCGGGATCTTACGTTTCTGCCGGTCATCATCGCGAACACGCTGATCGGTATTGTACAGGAGATCAAGGCGAAAAAGACGCTGGAAAAGCTGTCTGTTTTAAACGCGCCGAAGGCTACTGCGATCCGTGACGGGGCTGAGGTAACACTCGCCGCGGAGGATCTCGTACTCGATGATATTGTTGTATTTACCGCAGGAAAACAGATCTGCGCTGATGCTGTCGTGCTTGAAGGTGAGGTACAGGTCAACGAATCGCTGCTTACCGGTGAATCCGATGAGATTACCAAGCGCCCGGGCGACGAGCTAATGTCCGGAAGTTTTATCGTCTCCGGAAGCTGCAAGAGCCGTCTGACCCAGGTCGGTGAAGATTCCTACATTTCCCGTCTGACCCTCGAGGCAAAGGCCATGAAAGAGGGCGAACAGTCCGAGATGATCCGCTCCCTCAACAAGCTGGTAAAGGTTGTCGGCATTCTGATCATTCCGATCGGTCTTCTGCTCTTCGGCCAGCAGTTTTTCGTCTCCCACGAAGCGTTCCGTGAGAGCATTACCTCGATGGTGGCCGCCGTGCTCGGCATGATCCCAGAAGGTCTTTACCTGCTTGCGAGTGTTGCCCTTGCCGTCAGCGTTATGCGTCTGGCTTCGCAGAAGGTTCTCGTGCATGATATGAAATGTATCGAGACGCTGGCTCGCGTCAACGTGCTCTGTGTCGATAAGACGGGAACCATCACCGAGACAAATATGAAAGTACATGACCTGATTCTGGTCGGCTCCAGTTCAGTCCCTGATACAGAATCCGGCGAAAATGCTCCCGCACCGCAGAAAGAAGAGCTTTCCCTTGCGGTCGGTGATTTCGCATCTGCCATGTCAAACGACAACATTACTATGGCGGCACTGAAAGAATATTTTAAAGACAACAACGGCAGAACTGCCGTTTCGATGACTTCGTTCTCCTCGGAATTCAAGTATTCCAGTGTGACATTTTCGGATGTCTCCTACGTGCTCGGTGCCCCGGAGTTCGTTCTCCGCGATGATTTTGCACGCTATCAGAGTGAAATTGAAGCGTATACCTCAAAGGGATTCCGTCTCCTCGTCTTCGGCACATCCGAAACTGTACCGGATGGAAAAGCACTCTCCGGCCGTGTCACGCCGCTTGGCTACGTGCTTCTCTCCAATCCGATCCGAAAAGAAGCACCGGAAACGTTCCGCTACTTTGAAGATCAGGGTGTCCATGTCAAGGTCATCTCCGGTGATACTCCGGTAACGGTATCTGAGGTTGCCCGCCAGGCAGGGATTGCACACGCAGAGGATTATATTGATGCTTCCACTCTAAAGACACCGGAAGAGCTCGAAGAAGCAATCCTGAAATACACCGTGTTCGGCCGTGTCACACCAGACCAAAAACGCCAGTTTGTCCAGGCTTTAAAGAAAAACGGCAAGACCGTTGCGATGACCGGCGATGGTGTCAACGATGTGCTCGCATTAAAGGATGCCGACTGCTCCGTTGCGATGGCATCCGGAAGTGACGCTGCCGCACAGGCTGCACAGCTCGTTCTGCTGGACAACGACTTTTCGAAGATGCCTTCTGTCGTACTGGAAGGCCGCCGCGTTGTCAACAACCTGCAGCGCTCGGGAACGCTGTTCCTGGTAAAGAACATTTTCTCGTTCCTGCTGTCCATCTTCTCACTGATCTCGATGGTGACGTATCCGCTGGAGCCGTCCCAGATCTCGCTGATCAGTATGTTTACGATCGGTATTCCAGGCTTCCTGCTCTCGCTAATGCCGAACAAAAACCGGATCGAGGGCCACTTTATCACGAACATTCTGACACGGGCCCTGCCTGCGGCGCTGACCGACTTTTTGATGGTCGCAACACTCGTCGTCTTCGGCCAGGAATTTGCAGTCGGCTCGGAAGATATTTCGACCGCTGCCACCGTACTGCTCGCCATTGTCGGTTTTATGATTCTCTACCGGATCAGCAAGCCGCTCAACTGGATGCGCTGGACGATCCTGATCGGCTCGATTATTGCCTTCATTTTCTGCAGTACCTATCTGAACCAACTGTTCGCCATTTCTGATATGTCCAGAAAATGTATCATGCTGCTGGTCGTATTCTCTGTCGCAACAGAGCCGGTTCTGCGATATTTGAGCATCCTCGTGGATTCCATTTCCTCTTTTTACCGGAAGCAAAAAATTTTCTTCCTGCGAAAACGGGAAGCGAGAAAAGCGAAATAAAACGTAAAACCAAACATCAAAAATGCCGTACAGCGTTGGAAATTTTTCTCCGCCTGTACGGCATTTTTTGATTTACCAATCACAGTTTCTTACTTTCTCATCTCCGGATCTTCCGCGTAATGCGTCCGCTCGCCGCCGATGTATTTCGGTCTTGTCCGCGCGCAGACAACGTGCGCATCTCCGATCGTTTTCTGCGATACCCGGACCGGAACGGCTACTGCCTTCAGCTGCATGCCGATCAGCACATCACCGATATCAATACCTGCATGCGCCTGCACACGCTCTACGGTGACAGCGTCCTCCAATCCATAGTATGCCGCCATCGCAAACGATCCGCCGCCATGCAGCCACGGTACCGCGCAGACCGGCTCGTAACCGTATTTTTCTGCCGCCGCACGCTCCAGAACAACCGCGCGGTTCAGATGCTCACAGCACTGCGCCGCCAGATACAGCCCGTGCTCCTTCGTACACGCATACAGCGCCTCAAACACCGCCTGCCCGATCTCCTGGCTGGAATCCGTTCCGAGCTTACTGTTGTGAATTTCACTCGAAGAACATCCCACTACCAGAATCTGTCCCGGTTTCATCTGCGCCGTCGTAATCAGCTCCTCTGCGACGGCACGCGTTTCCTGTCTGATTGTTTCAAGATCCATTTTGTATCCCTCCTTGCTGAACAGCAATATTTATGCAAAAGGAGACTGACTCTTTTTCCAAGAATCAGCCTCCTTTCTTCAGCTTACATAATTATTATTTCTGAACAATATTCACAATTCTTCCCGGTACGTAAATTTCTTTTACGATGTTTCCGGTCAGTTTGTCTGCAACTGCCTCTTTTGCAGCGGCGATTGCGGTCTCTTTATCTGCATCTTTGGCGATTTTGATCGTTCCGCGCATTTTGCCGTTGATCTGAACAGCGATCTCGGCTACTGCCTCTACGGTCTTCTCCTCGTCAAACTCCGGCCATGCGGTCTGATACAGACGGCCTTCGTATCCAAGGTCTGCCCACAGTTCCTCGGTCATATGCGGTGCAACCGGATTCAGCAGGATCAGAAGGGTTTCGAACTCTTTTCTCGTTACTTTTCCGGCTTTGTAGAACTCGTTGACCAGGGTCATCATGGCTGCGATCGCTGTGTTGTATTTCAGGGACTCATAGTCGCTGGATACTTTCTTGATGGTCTGGTGCATTTTGGACTCCAGCTCTTTGGAGTAGGAATCTCCGTCTACCAGGCTGTCCTGCAGTTTCCATACACGCTCGAGGAAACGACGGCATCCTTTTACGCCTTCCTGAGACCAGGATGCACTTAAGTCGAAGGCACCGATGAACATCTCGTACGTACGCAGGGTATCTGCACCGAACTCAGCTACGATATCATCCGGGTTGACAACGTTTCCACGGGATTTACTCATCTTCTCGCCGTTCTCGCCGAGGATCATTCCGTGGGAAGTACGTTTCTGATACGGTTCCGGGCAGGTAACTACGCCCTGATCGTACAGGAATTTATGCCAGAAACGGGAATACAGAAGGTGAAGGGTGGTGTGCTCCATTCCTCCGTTGTACCAGTCAACCGGCAGCCAGTATTTCATAGCTTCTTTGCTTGCCAGAGCCTCTTTGTTCTTCGGATCGGTATAGCGGATGTAATACCAGGAAGAACCAGCCCACTGCGGCATGGTATCGGTCTCACGTTTTGCAGGTCCTCCGCAGCACGGGCAGGTGGTGTTGACCCAGTCTGTCATGGCAGCCAGCGGAGACTCGCCGTTATCGGTCGGCATGTAGCTCTCTACATCCGGCAGCTCCAGCGGAAGGGATTCTTCCGGAACCGGAACGTAACCGCATTTGTCGCAGTGTACGATCGGAATCGGCTCACCCCAGTAACGCTGACGGGAGAATACCCAGTCACGCAGCTTATAGTTTGTTTTTGCTTTTCCAACGTGGTTTTCTTCGAGCCACTCAAGAATTTTCTTTTTTGCTTCCGCAACGGAAAGTCCGTTCAGGAAACCGGAGTTGACAAGAGTTCCCTCTGCAACGTCGGTGTAAACTTCGTTCTGTACGTCGCCGCCTGCAACAACCTCGATGATCGGCATGTTGAATTTCTTTGCGAACTCCCAGTCACGCTCATCGTGTGCCGGTACTGCCATGATGGCGCCGGTGCCGTAGCTCATCAGTACATAATCGGAAATCCAGATCGGGATCTCTTTTCCATTAACCGGGTTGACTGCGGAAAGTCCGTCGATCATGACACCGGTCTTGTCTTTTGCAAGCTCGGAACGCTCGAAATCGGATTTTCTGGCTGCCATCTCACGGTATGCGCAGACCTCATCCCAGTTCTTGATCTCATCTTTGTACTGGTCGATGTACGGATGCTCCGGGGAGAGTACCATGTACGTAACACCGAACAGGGTATCCGGGCGTGTGGTGTAGATAGTCAGCTTCTCCGGTTTATCTTTCAGGGAGAAATCAACCTCTGCTCCGTGGGAACGTCCGATCCAGTTTTTCTGGGAAGTTTTGACACGCTCAATATAGTCAACGCCGTCCAGACCGTCGATCAGCTTGTCTGCATACTCGGTGATCTTCAGCATCCACTCGCTCTTTACTTTGCGGACAACCGGGCTTCCGCAGCGCTCGCACACGCCGTTTACAACTTCCTCGTTTGCAAGACCTACC
>OCSH01002125.1_pt1 | contig 12444 bp, 10 predicted proteins | sample 1538371 | NCBI WGS metagenome assembly OCSH01 (sample SAMN04571687, study PRJEB22368) | human gut metagenome | biome: human gut; material: stool | host: Homo sapiens | place: Luxembourg | collected 2012-06-01 | reverse complement strand
TTTTTGCTTCTGCCGTAGTCGTTGTCATACCGACCTATTAAGGTTGCCTGAATAGAGGAAGAAAGCATTACGGGGCACTTATTGTTATGCTTTTTAAGCGTATCCAATAGCTCGCTTGCAAACCCGAAATTGCCCTGCATAAACTCGGCAGTTTCTTTCGGGCGGTTTACGCCTGCAAGATTAAACACAAAGTCCGCCCTTTCGCAAAAACCGTCAAGCAGGTTCCTTTCGGTATCAATATCATACTCAAAAATTTCTTCTATTTTAATATTCCGCGTTCTGTCCTTATTATCGCGGATATTCTTCAGCGCCGCGCAAAGATTTTTCCCGACAAAGCCCTTAGCGCCCGTTACAAGTATGTTCATCCGTTACTCCTTAAAATCGAATTTAAGACCCACTGCTTCAAGCTCTTTTCTGTAAGCTATCACCTTGTCCGGCTCTGCTATTTTTGCCAAATCGACATTTCGCCTTATACTGCCGCGACGGAACGGTATCTGCAAAAAGCGCACCGCCCACATTAGCGGCAGCAGCGACGGATGATTTTTAAGGCATTTATATCTTGAAGCCATTGCGCTGCAGGTCGGGAACATTCGGTTTAAAAACAGATTTTTTCTGATAGCGTTCTCGCTGCTTTCCTCTCCCGCCGTTTTGACTGCGGCAGATAAAACATGCGTATCATGCGTGCCGTAAGAGCCGCTGCCGAAAATTGTATTTGTTATGCGGTCGGACATATTATCGGGCTCTTCCCCGCCGAACCAAACCTTAAGTGTATGCTCGGTGTTTTTGTAAAACTCCGCCAGCCGCAGCTTTTCAAGCTCACGCTCAATATAGCCGAAATCAAGACCGGGGTGCTTATCCGAAAAAACATACAAATCCGTCATATGGCGTATGCCTATGCCGCCGTCGCGGTAGTGCTTGGCATAATGGGTAAAAAGATATACATAAGTATCCTCATCCCGCATGTCATACCGACAGCCGTTACCCCGCCGTGCAAAGCGCCAGCCGTCCCCGTAATATTTATAATAATCCTTATTATAGGAGGGTATCAACCGCTTATGCAGCTCGGCATGCAAAATTCCCTTTTTATCCCATACAAGCTCATGATCGCTTTCGAGCACCTCATTAAAGCCGAGCGCAGTCATAATCGGGCGTATTTTTCCATACTGCTCATATCTTATAAGTATATCCGCGTCTCCCATTAATCTAAGCTCGGGCTGCGGATAAATAAGCTTAAGGCATGCGCCCTTAAGCGGCATATAATCGATTCCGTTTTCATCGAACGCCTTGTATATGCAGTCAAGCGCGTAAAGCTGATTCTGCGAAAATGCGATGCTCTTGAAAGTCGCAAGCTCCAAAATCCGCATTATATCCTCCGGCGGGGTAAGAGATGAATACTTAGCGCCGTAATAGATTACCGGTATTATCTGATGCTTTTTTGCGGTTGTCAGCGCCTCTTCCCAGTCAAAGTCCTCCGGAACCGAAACACTCTCGCCCGTAAGCGCACTTTTTACAAGCTTTAATATGCCGATTTGAAAGTCAGTCATTTTAAATTCTCCGAATTATAAATTTAATTCCGCAAGCTCCCTTTGTATATATGCAAGCGCCGCAATTTTCGCCTTGGTCTCTTCAACATTCAGCATTTTTGTGTTATGCGAATTAAATTCCGACAGCGTGTTGCGTTCCTCATCGCCCTCGCTGAAGTATTTATCGTAGTTAAGACCTCTGTTATCCGCCGGCACGCGGTAGAACTCTCCCATATCCACTGCCTTCGCGCATTCCTCGTTGGTAAGCAGCGTTTCGTACATTTTCTCGCCGTGGCGGATGCCTATGACCTTTATATTTTCAGGATTTCCGCCGAACAGCTCGCAAACCGCTCTTGCCTGTGTTTCAATTGTGCAGGCGGGCGCCTTTTGTATAAGCAGATCGCCGTTTTCGCCGTGTTCAAAGGCGAAAAGCACCAAATCGACCGCCTCCTCAAGCGACATTATAAAGCGGGTCATGGAAGGCTCCGTTACGGTTATCGGCAGACCCTTTTTTATCTGGTCGATCCACAGCGGGATAACACTGCCGCGCGAGCACATAACATTGCCGTAACGAGTGCAGCAAATTTTAGTCTTGCCCGAGCTTCTCGAACGCGCAACCGCGACCTTTTCCTCAAGCGCCTTTGTGATTCCCATTGCGTTTATTGGGTACGCCGCCTTATCCGTAGATAAGCATATCACACTTTCCACCCCTTCGTCAATAGCGGCGGTCAAAACATTATCCGTTCCGATAACATTTGTGCGCACCGCCTCCATGGGGAAAAACTCGCAGGACGGCACCTGCTTGAGCGCCGCGGCGTGAAAAATATAATCTACGCCGTGAACGGCGTTTTTAATCGACTGAATATCCCTCACATCGCCTATGTAAAATTTGATCTTATCCGCCGACTCCGGCAGCTTGCTTTGGAATTCGTGGCGCATATCGTCCTGCTTTTTCTCATCCCTTGAAAAAATGCGGATCTCGCCTATATCCGTTTCAAGAAAGCGGTTAAGCACGGCGTTGCCGAACGACCCCGTCCCGCCGGTTATCATTAAGGTTTTGTTTTTGAACAGTGACATATTTATTTCCTCCTAGTTTTCAGAAAATCGGTTGCCGTTTTAAATTCCGTACTCTTACACGAAACCGCAAAAAACGGCAAAGAAACAGATACTGCAATTATGACTGCTTTTATGAGCAGCATTATTATTCCGTTTGGTATATTGCGTACGGAATAATAGGCAATAATCAAACCTAAAACTGTTGCTGAAAAGTATTTTATTTGCCCTGTCCAATAGTTAAGCACAGGTGCCTCAAATATTTCTTTGAAAAGAATATTGGGCTCATACCAAAAATTTGTGGCTATAAGGCTTATTGCTGTAGCAAGTAAAATACCAAATGTTCCGCAAATTTTTCCTAAAGCAACCGAAAGCACTATATTGATTGCAGCACGGATAAGCATTAAATATTTTACCTGATCAAACAAGCCGTTTGCTTCACGATACATCCATATAGGGGTAATTGCATTTGTGATATAAAAATTAAAAGCAATTATGAAAACGGTTTTACTGTCAAACAAATATTTTGAGCCCAGCCACACCGTTATAACATCATTAAAAAGCAAGCTGAATCCAACCAAACCAAGCGCCGCTACAAAATGATAAAAAAGCAATACCATACTGAATATTTCATATTGTCTTTTCTTGTCTCCGCCGGCGCCAAGATTTCCTATCCCGCTTATAAGCGAGGTTGATATAATGGCGATAAAGCCCTGTATCGCAGATATAAGTGTGTAATAATTTGAATAAAAGCCTACGGCAGCGGTGCTTACAAGCATTGAAATCAGGATATTATCCGTATTGTTTATTGCCACACCGCCTATTTTATAAACAAATGTAGAGTATATTCTGTTTCTTATAGGCTCCTTTTCAAAGCTGACAAGCTCTGTTTTTTCCCTAAGGTGCGGATGAATTTTATTGCATATAGCATTAAGAATAAGGTTGTTTATAATTGTTGTAACAACGGTTGCAGAGACATAGACATAATAATTTTTCCATATTAAAAGAACTATAATATGCAATACCTGCAAAATAAGGTTGGATGAAAGCATTACAAGCTTTTGTATTCTTTGCTCCTGGCAAGCCGAAAGAAATGCCACCTTGTGAGCCACAAAATATGATGCAACGGTATTCACAAGGAAAAGCAAATAAAAAATAATGAGACTGTTATCGTTAAGGCTGCTTTTAACTATAAATTTCAAAAAAGGTATAAGAGCAAGCCCCACCGCAAATATGCCGACCGCAAGTACAGTGTATATTTTTTTGAAATATTTAAGCAGAGAATTTATAAGCGGTATATCATTATCCGCAACCGGTTTATAAAGCGAGTATAATACGGCAGTATCAAGCCCTAATTCCGCAAGCGATAAAACTGTGAGTATATTTGAATAAAGACCGTTAATGCCTAAATAATCAATAGAAAGAAACCTTAAGAATATTCTTCTGCCGACAAAGGATAATATCAATATCCCCATTTGCGCGGCATACCCGAATACAATGTTAAGTAATGCGTTTTTACTTCTCGAGTTACTCATTTGCGTTTTATCACCCAATTATATCGTTTTTTTAATCGTCTTAAAAAAAGTAAATTCGGAAGTCTGAAAGGTTTTGTTACATATTTTTTGCAAAGCTTATCGGTTGAAAGACCATTATCGTAATCGTTCCAAAAATCGTTAAGCTTCTCCTTTGCAATAGCGTAAGGCTCTGAAAATGATTTATTGGTTTTGAGAGCTGCTTCCAACGATACAGCTTCAAAATTTAAACTATTTTTGATTTTATCAAATAAATCAATACCCTTATCCGAATTAGCGGCAAGAACCGAAATTCCTTTATTGTAATTCCGCATTTTAAAACAGGAAGGCTGATACCCCCAAAAATCCGCAAGTGTAATGTCGCCCTCACGGTGACTGCTTGTATATTTGCAGGTGTGGCAGCTTTCTCTTAAAGAATAGCCAATATTAAAAAGTGTGAAATACGGGTCGTCTACCGTATATTTTCGGTAATCCGTTCCGTCCTCAAAATCAATACGAACGCTGCAATAATCCCAATACGGTGATTTATACCTAAGTCTGACATTCGTAATCTTTTTGTTATACTCGCCTGAAATTTCATTTAAAAATCTTTTAAAGCAGTCATATGACGGTACTCCGTGGCAAACCAAATCAACGGTGAAGAGTCCGCTGTAGTCTTCTCCGAGAAATGATTTTAAAGCGGCAACCTGGCAAGGCGTTCCGGTAAACAGCACTTTCTTCCCGTTTTCCAACAGTTCCTTTACCCTTATGTAAATATTGCCGGTGTCGCTTTGAACATATTTTGAACCGCGGAACATTTCGGCTTGTTGCTCATCGAAAGCTATAGAGTGTTTTGCGTGAAAATCCGCATCCCATTTGACCCCGACAATTGCACCGCCGTCTTTCAGAATCTCATTTTCCAAGAGTGAACAAACTCCGCCTGAAGTTGATTTCTTTCGAGTGTCTCTGGCAACATTCCATGCCGCATATACATTTTTCATAGTACATTCGGTTTGCTTTTCTGTATTGGCGGGACATTTTTTTATGCACAGACCGCAATTTATACATTTATCCCCGTCTATATGAGGATATGTAAATCCGTGTTCGCCTTTTTTCATTGTTATTGCATTTTTAGGGCATAAATTTGAACACATCCCGCAACCGGTGCAATGGCGCAAATCACATATTTCCATTACTTCATTTCCTTATTTCTTTACTAAAAATTTCCGGCAGCTTATCATAGTAGTTTGTTTCAAAATACGGCGGCAGCTTATTGGTCAATTCTTTATTTAAAACAGATTTTGCAATTTCGTAAGCTCCGTCAAGTGAATCCGCCACATATACATAATCGTCATAAACGCCCTTAAACCATTCCGCGCCCGTTATAACCTTGTGGTCGGTGGTTTTAATTATAATTACAGGTGTTCCTGCCGCCAACGACAATATAGTGCCATGATATCTGTCGGTTACAACTGCCTTATAATGGGCATATGTGTCTATTTCGTTCATTATATAGTGTTCTGCATTTCTGACTATATCGGCAGTTTTGCCAACCTTTGTTGTATCCGTCTTCGCAACCTTGCAAAGTCTTTCGCATTTATTCATCAACAACGAAATTTCTTCATCACTGTAATATTTCTCACCGTCATCACGGCAGCAGAACATTATTCCGTCACGGCTGTAATTAAAGCTGTAATTTCCTATAAGCGTAGTCACAATATCAGGAAATTGCATAACGGGAATGTCGGGGAACATTTGCTTTGCCATTCCGAATGATATCCGGTCGCGTGCCAAGAAAAGCATATGTTTCATACTGTTGTAACACTCTGCTGTCCTTTTTTCATTGTCCTTGCTTTTAAAAAATATTGTTTGAGGGAGCATAAGCATTTCCGCATTAGGCAATACTTTCATAACCGCACGGTGCATTTCATCGGCAAAACCTCCGAGGTCGGTGGTTGTATAACCGCTTTGAAATACTATCATATCGCCCGATTTATATAGTTCAGCAAGCTTATTTAACAATGAAAACGGAGTGTTCACAAGCGCATTTGTTTCTATTTCAAGCACTTGGCGTTCTTGGTAGTGCTTTTCAAGCCACCGTCTTATACACATGCCTTGTGCCAAATCCCCCAAATTGCTGTGTGCAGGTATTCCGAGATAGAAAATAACTTTTCCTTTTCTTTCGAATTTTTTTAATTTAATGATTGTTTTTATAAATAATTTATAACTCAATTGAAAGTGCCTTGCAGCCAAGGCAATCCTTTTTGTAATTGGATTTGATAGAATCAACTTTTTAATTTTGTTCATTTAAAACCTCGTATAGCCTTATATATTCTCCAAATTTTTCATTTTTATCAAAGCCCTTTGCTTTTTTAATACATGCCTCCAAGCTGTAATGCTTTTTTTCGCAAATCCGTATTATTTCGTTATACATAGCATCGTTATCATCTTTTGCCACTGCCGCCCCGCAGGTTTCGTCAAGTATTTCGGGGCTGCCGCCGGTATTGAATGTTGCAACCGGAGTGCCGCAGGCGAGGGCTTCCATATTAACAGTCGGATAATTTTCTTCTCTTGTAGGGTTAGCAAAAACATCGGCCGCCGAATATATTTTTGCAAGCTCGGTTTGGTTCTGCGTTCGGTGAATAGAAATAATGTTTTCCGGCAACAGCTTATCGACATTATCGTCAGTGCCCACCAAAACCACCTTGTATTTTTCCTTATCAAGCCGTCTTGCCAATTCAACGAATACATCCAAGCCCTTACGCCTTCCCCAGCCGAACGCAACCCCCAAAACAATATATTTATTCTCTAAAGCGTATTTTTTCCTGAAATCGCTTTCGGTCGGTTTAAAAACATTAAGGTCAATACCGTTGTTAATAACCTTAACGGGATAATCCTTTAAATATGATTCCTTAACAAGCCCTGCCAGCCACTCCGACGGAGTAACTATCGTCATATTTTCAACACCGGTAAACCATTTCCTTTTGAGACGATACATAATTTTAGAATTATCAAAAAGACTTTTCGGATATTCCTTATACTGCGGACAGCCGTAGCATCCTGTTTTCCATTTGTTACATCCGACAATATCAAAATACGGGCAGTGTCCGGTAAAAGCCCAGCAGTCGTGCAGGGTCCAGACCGTTTTTATATTATGCTTTTTTATATATTTAAAAAGCAGCGAAAGGTTTATATAGCAGTTGTGAAGGTTGTGCAGGTGAATTATATCCGGTTTAAGCTTATCAAGTTTTTTCAGAAGTTTTAATGTTGAAAAATACGAAAAGCAACCGTTAAGTCCCGTTATCCCGGCAAGCTGCAGGTGTATATTACGCGAAAACCGAGTTCCGATAATAAAATCCTTTTCCTTTTGCTTTCTGCTGTTGTCACGGCTTTGCGGATAACAGACCGCCGCCGTATACCCTCCTTTTTCAGCGGTTTCGGCAATTTCAAGCATTATATTTCCGGTACTGCCGAAGTTGCAGGAATTAATCAGCACTGTTTTCATTGCAAAACCTCTTTTTTAATAACCTTGATAAATGCCTCGGGTTTATTAAGATAAAACAATCCGTTAAGCTTATCAAATTCCGATTGATCGAGTTTAAGGTCATGCGAAACAAAATTTTTCAATTTTTCAATGTCATCCGCAACATTATTCTCATATTCTTTAATTATCAATGAAAGCGGATATTTTTCGAGATACCTGCTGCTCGGTTCATCCTTTATCGGAGAGACTGAAATTATAGGCTTGCCGTATGACATGTACTCGAAAATTTTGCACGGTGTCATATGTGTGTTGTTATTACCGAAATTTATAAGAAAATCAGCCGAGCTTATCATAGAAAGTGCGGTCTTATGATTTACTGATTTCCCTATATGGATTCTTTTATCATTTTCGGAAAAGCTGTAAAGTAAATCGGGCGCTGTGCAGCTGCCAATTATATTCAAAGCAATGTCATCCCCCGGCAATTCGCAAAAAAGCTTTAAAAAGTATTCGGGATTTCGGATATGCACAGGTATGGTGCCTATATATAATAAATTAATTTTATCATTATTAAAGAAATTGCTGTCATTATTTACAATACGGGGAATAAAAAGCGGCAAATCCAAAAATAAAATTTTATTATAATAAGATTTGTTCGCCGAGTACTTTTTATAATGTTCTTCGCACGATTTCATCATTACAATTTTGTCGGCTTCCGGCAATAATTTATCTTCCCATTTAATTCCCCTTTTTATTACCCAGCTTGTCGAAAAAAATTTCGGTCCGTACCCGCCCGAAAACGAATCAAGAAAATACGGAATATATTTAATATCCGGAAATTTTCTTTTGATTCTGCGTGCTGCTATAAGCGTATCAATCTGGGTATATATAGGTATTATGCAATCTATTTTATTGCTTTTACATAGTGTGAAAGCCGCTTTGAACAATCGGTTGGAATACAACGGAGAAATAAGCGGCCATGTGGGAATGCTTATAAAAAGCTTGATTTTGTTTATAACTACCGCGAGAAATGAGCGTATTTTCTTATTTATCCCCTCCGTGATTTCGGATTCGGCAAACAATCTGTATGTCAGCCTCGGTTTAACTGTTTTATAAAAAACACCGTCTGTTTTCGGAAAATCGGTATATTCCGAATTTGTAATACAGTAAATATTGTGGCCTTCCGAAACAAGCTGTTCCATAACAGCTCTGCAGCATATTCCGTTAGCAGATTTACTTTCGGTTACTATAAACAGAATATTCATAATCAAGTTTCCCTCAATATTGTTTGTTTTTTTGACAAGTAGGCAAATCGAGTTTGAGGCGCATTTCCTAATTGTATAAAAAGCCCCATAATCATCCACAATTCTTTTGAGTTCCAAAACGACTCGTCAAAAAAGCCACGCGGGAATATAATTATCGATAAAATCAAAAGCAATTCAGAAATGCCGGTTCCTTTATACTTAATTATTAAAAAAGAATCTTTAATTATGATATATCCGATGAACAGTGAACCAAATAAATAGCCGAAATTAGCTAAAATATCAAGATACAGACTATGTGCCAAGCCTACAACCGCCTCTCCGCCGAAAGCGCCTAATCCAATTATAGGATTCTGATTCAATTGTTCTAAAAGCTTTTCATGATAAAGACTTCTGTCGGAATCGCTTGTTATATTTCCCTCCAAATACATAAGAATAGTTCGGCTGCGAACATTCATTCTTTCCAAAACCGAAATTATAAAATCAAGAATTTGGTTATAAAATAAAACAATTAAAAAAGTCATTAAAACCAAAAGCATTAATAAAAGCGGATTTCTTTTTGAAAAAATAATCATAACAAAAAAAACAGCTATAAATATCGATACCAACGGTCCCCGTGATCCGCTTATTAAGATATACAGACAAGTTAATGCAAATTGAATTAAATCAAACAAATTTTTCGTATGTGCATATTTAAACAGCAATAAAACCGATAAGAACATAACCGCATTACCATAGGACATATATACACCGTTTTCATGCGGTTGAAGTGAAAAAAGAAATGAAATCGTGCTTATAACAAACGGCAAAAATGTAAATTTATATAATCTTTCCAATAAACAATCAATTGATGTTAATGTAGACACAACGATAAACAAAGGCAAACAGTATGCCACAAATGTACGCAATTGAGTTTTTACATATGTATACGGAAAGACATTTGAAGTAAATCTGTTTGAATCTATACCATAGGTTATTAAAATGAAAAGTATTACAAATAATACCATTGCAATAACTCCCGATTTAATTTTCCTTATTAAATCCGAAACAAATAATAACCTTAAATATATTATTGCGAAAAAAACGGTTATTAAATTATTAAATATATTATTATATCCAAACCAAAAATCGCTGACATTTACAAGCATATTTTTGCATATTAAAATATACAGATGTAGCACTATTGCATTTGAAATACTAATATCTGAATTTGAATAATTAGTTAAGCTATATTCCTTAAAAGTAATTTTAATCACCCCTTTGCCAAACATTCGGAAATAATACTTTTCCCTTTAGAAATATCAGTCAAAACAGTATCGAGTTCTGCATTACAATTTTTTTTAAATTCTTCATATTTCAGCTTTGAATAATATTCATAAACTTTATCAGTGAAGTCTTCCTCAAACGGGTCACACTCAAACCCTATGCCTTTTTCAGCGCACTTTTTACCCATAAACGAGCCTTTCATGCAAAGCTGAGGTATATAAAAAATCAATCCGTCATAATATTTGTTACCCATAGCAAGCATCGTATTGCCGTCTTTGTAAATATTATGTATCAAATCCGTGCTTCTTACAAAAGTATATCTGTCCTCCGGCTTATACTCGCCGTGGAAAAACACATTCCCCGCGCCTATTTGAGCTGCATATTTCTTTAAATTAAGCGCTATTTGCTGCTCTCTTCCGTAATAATGCAATTCAAAACGGTTGTCACACGACAGCTTTTTGATGATTTCACGGTTAATTTCCTCATGACGGATAAAACCCCAAAACGCTATTCTTATTTTATCGGACGGTACGCCGTATTTTTCCTTTTCATCTCTATGGTTCAGCGAATCGGTAAGCAGATTATGTGAGGTGTATATTTTACTCGACTCGCTTGCCGGGAGAAAACGCCTGAAAGCGTCACTGCTTACAAATGTTGCATATGAATGCTTAACCAAATCGCCGATAATTTTTTTAAACGGAGCAAAGCCCTCGTAGGTTGAATCTCTGTAATCAAAAATATATTTCCCCGAATAACTTTTTTTTAATTTATCCGCTATTAAAACGCCTGTCAGGGAATGAAGAACTATAATAAAATCAAAATGCTCTATGTTTAGTACCTTCAATGCAAATTTACGGTATTTAATAAAACTGCCGATTTTAGAAAGCTTTGAAACATCATCAGCCTGAAAGCGGTAAAATTCATGCAGCTTAATATTGCTAAATGCCGAGACATCCTCCGGCTTTAAATCGCGATTCCAATAAAGCAAATGAACATCATTTTTATCCGCATTGATATTTTCAAGATAAAAATTCATATACGGCATATATTTAATTTTTGAAAAACCCATTATAAGAATTTTCATCGGCTTTTTCTTTCCCCGTAGCTTTTTACTATTTTAATCAATTTTGCGGTGCTTTGAGTGCTTGAATAATTTGCCTTTCCGAATGTATAAGCGTTTTCCGCCATTTTCTTTAACTCATCCGGCGAGTTATAGAGATATGTAACGGCATCCGCCAATCCATCATAATCGGAAATGTCTACCGCGATGCCCATATTGTTTTGTTTAAACATTTCGGCATATTGCGTGTTTATTTCAACCGAATTAACTATTACCCGCCTGCAAGCCATAAGAATAGGGGCTTTACTCGGCACGCCATTACCGATAACGCCTTTTTTCAGCGGTATTATGCAAATATTACAGGCACTGTAAACATCGGGAACAAGATCAACAGGTTGGAGCGGGTAGAAATCAATATTATTGAGATTAAGACTTTTTGCCTCTGCGATAAACTCATCCTTTACATTTCCGTCCCCCACTATTTGAAGTCGGATATTCTCATTATTTTTAAGTCTTTTTGCCAGTTCTATTACCGTTTTATAATTAAAAACATAACCTACCGTCCCGGCAAACTGAACATAAAATTTATCTTGCGGAATATTATATTTCTTTATAAATCGGTTTTCGTTGCTCTGTATTTCATGTGCGGTTTTAACATCATACCATGCCGGAACAACAAAAACCTTTTCCGGCTTTGCGCCTTCATCGATTACTTTATCCTTCATATCATCCGACAAAACCGTTATTGCCGAAGCCATTTTATAACACGGCCTTTGCAAAATTCGAAGCGTATTATATATAAAGCGACTGCTTATAACACCGATATCGTATGCATGTCCCGGAAAAACATCGTATATTGAATATACAATTGGTAAATGTTTAAAAATTTTAAGCAAGAGCATAGGAAAGATAATAGTGGGGTTTGACTGAAGATATATAACATCCGCATCCTTTACCCTTTTCCAGTACCTCATTGCGGAAAAAGCATATCGCACATCGTTAAAATAGCGCTTTATAAAATTAGTTTTATCCACAACAGTGCGGTCTACGGTATCACAAGTGAACCCTTTTTTGTTTTCAAGCGAACGGGGTATATCGGGATTTATCTTTTTACGGCGGCTTTGTATTAAATGTACCTGCATACCGCTTTCAAGAAAGCTATTGATCATAACTTCAGCCATTTGATTATTTGGATTCGGAGTATCAAAGCCTTCCGCAGTTATATAAAGTACTTTCAACTATGAATTTTCTCCTTTTCAGCATATAATTATCAAGGAAATCCATTTTA
>OCSH01002117.1_pt1 | contig 12500 bp, 10 predicted proteins | sample 1538371 | NCBI WGS metagenome assembly OCSH01 (sample SAMN04571687, study PRJEB22368) | human gut metagenome | biome: human gut; material: stool | host: Homo sapiens | place: Luxembourg | collected 2012-06-01 | reverse complement strand
CCAGCCGTAAGCATCACCTACGGCATCCTTGTCTCCCGGCTTCACCATGGGCGAGAAAGGCAGGTTGTCCTCATCCTGGAAGAAGTTGAATGCCAGCTGAATCAATGTCAGCTCGCGTTCATTGGGCAAGCGCCACGCTCCGGCGGGGGTCACTCCGTCTCCTGCTTCGTGATAGTCTTGGGCTATGGTAAACTTATCTCGTTTGGCATTGTCTATCTCAATAAGTTTCAATGTCGTACCTGTCCATGTTACCTTACTGGGAGTATCTTTATCAAATCTCAGGTGACTCGGGTCAGTGCACTCAAATTTCGCAATCGTATCCATCAGCATGGGTTCTTGTGCCAGCTGGAATTTCTTGTACAGACGGTTCTGCGTATCGCGTTCGTTATGGGGCTGAAGCTCCCGGTAACTGAACGAGCGCATGGCTTCGTCCGCCAAAAAGACTTCCAGTGTACGGCTTGCTTCATCGTATTTGTAATAAGGAGACGAAACTTCCCTGTCCATCCTGCCACTCACGACTCCGCTTCCCAAGCTCCTCACACTAATCATGTGCCTCAGATACGTATGACTTATGTATCCTCCCAGTTCCGACCATATTGTGGAATAAGGACCGTATGTACTGGCCGTATATCCCTGTACGGGATCCTTGTTTATCTTTTTCCCGTCTGCTCCTATATATATATCGAAAGACGATTTCCACAAGGCAGCTTCTTTTGCCATGGCAGGCTCTCCCAGCCACATACCCACCAATTGCCCTATGGCAGGTACATACCAGCGCAGTTCTTCCTCGTCCAGATAGCCGTTGCCGTTCAAATCACGGTTACGTATCAGCATGATAACCGGATCGTCGGCCTGTCCGCTAATCGGTCGGGATTCCTTCAGACTTCCATCTTTCCTCAGTATAAAACCGGATAGGAAAGGTGATTTTTTAAGCCCCCATTCCATACCATGCATATTACAATTTCCAACCTGACCATCCAGCTTTTGCCAAGTATTCTTTCTGCCGTCCCAAACTTCCCTCTCGCCCGGTTCTGGCTCATACAGGATGTGCTTCTGCTCTTCCACCGACTCCAAGCCGAATTTATTGAGAGTCTCATCGTTCATATCATAGAAGCAGGCAATGGAACGTTGTTTCAGCGTATAAACCGACTGCGACACCGCGCTCTTACCATCTTGGCTGAACTCGAGGTCGGTAGCAAGCGAGAAGATACGGTCCTTGCAGTTGATAAAATCTTTCAGATGCACCGGTACCGTAATGCGCGGGTCGGGATGTCTTTCATAAAAGTTCTCATCCACAAAGCAGGTGTAGTACGCCGAATCCTCCTTACTTGCATAAAACTCATCGAGCGCATCGAACACACTTTTCACCTTGCCTGGATAATAGTATTCCAGGAGATAGGGGCTTTCCTTATCCGGTTTTGTTCCATTATAGAAATAGTTATCCTTTTGCGTCTCTTTCGCAAACTCCAGCCACGCCAGATAGCCTTGTGCCACCTCTTTGGTAATACCGAAACTGCTCACGGATACACATTTGCCTTCCGAACCTCCGTCTGGGGTACCTTTAGGATAATACATCACCCCCATGACCCCGAAAGGTGTGTCGGTATACAGATAGACACCATTCTCAATGTCTTTCCGCATGAATTTCATCTCCACCTGGTCAAAATGGGCATCGATATGTGCGAAAGCCTCATGCTTGAACACCACTCCTTCCGCTCCCGGAGTCTTTTCGTTCTCATCTTCCACTTCCACCACTATATCATCCACTCCGTTGATGGTTACATTATACGTATAGTGATGGTCGCGCTCCACGCTGAAGTGATTGAGGTCTTTCCCGAAATTACCCAAATGGATATAATAACGGACATCGGCAGCAACCGTCTTGTCTGCATTTTCAAACCATCCGGTCAGTTCAATATAAGTAGAAGCTTTCGGAGCAAACTCAAACTTGTAGTGCCCTTTGTGATTATCGGCATTATCAGCATGAAAATCATCGGGAGCGGTCTCTTCCGTATTTTTATTGTCGGCAGTCTTCACCACCTTATCCCGCTGCCTGTATTCGGTAATCTCCACGCCGGATCTTACCTTGCGTATGTTCTCCGGCAGGTATATAGTAAAAGTGAGAGAATCCAGTAAACCGAAATTCACCGGCTTGGCATCTTCCACCAGGATACGGTCCCGCTCTTCTTCCGTCCACGCCTGTGCGGTGGGCGACACATAATGAGGTATATGGCGAACCGTGTAATCTCGCGCCGTAAACTTCACTCCTTTACCTTCCCTGATATTCATTGTAATCTTGCTCATCAGGCGTTTCAGCACAAACGAGTTGTCTTCATCGTGTTTACCGTCCGGCAACAGCGTATGAGTTTTTCCCTCTTCATCCGTATAACTGATTTGTCCCTGTTCGTTCACATGACATAATCCTGTATTGTTGTTCACCATACCCGTAAGCGGCAGATAACCGTCTACGCTGTGTATGTTTCCGTTCCACTTCGGGGTTGCTTTTTCAAAAAACTCCGCCTGAGTGCCCAGCGCATCCCCACCCGATACTCCCGGAAAGAAATTAAGGAACGAACTTTGCGCATTGCCCAACAGATAGATATACACATCGCCCACCGGAACATAGAACTTGATTTCACCGCACGTAGGGTCGTCATTATCGGCAATCCATCCGCCGGTAGCGCCTTCCAGCGGCTTATTGGACGGATTGGAGAACAGATGATAGGCCAACAACTCATTTTCTTCCGGATTGTCGCTCTTCGCTTCATATACAAAAGCCATCACGCCCGAAAGCTGGGAGTCATAATCAATCTCTCCACCTGCCGCACGGGTTGTAATCGTGGTAGTGATGCCACGTCCCACACCGAACGGAAGCCTCACCTCCACCCGCTTGTCACGGTCTACTCCCTGCAAGTCGTTTCCTTCGATGAACTCATCGGTGCAAGATGCAAGCGACAGGAGCGCCAACAGTCCCGCCGCCAGAATATGATTCACTGTTTTTTTCATCATGCTGTATATTTTTATCTGTTATTCGTCTGCCTAATTAAATTCCACATCTCCGCCTCCAGCTTCCCACGGAACAATCATCCAATGTGCTGTCATAGCCACGTGTCCATGCATGGAAATAACGGAAAACAGCCGCAGGTTCATGTTGGCTTCCACTTCGGGCAAAGCCACATATTGCATATCAGCCTCATGGCCTTCCGTACCGTCACTTCCCACTTTATGTTCATGCGACAGTATTTTCAGATAATATCCCCTTGAACTCTCTGCTGACGGATTCTCAGGATAACGGTCTGCAATTTCATTGGAGTTGGCAAACAGATAAATCGGTTTGGCTGGCATCCACTGAAAGTTTTTCGTGCCTGTATTCCCGGCATGTGCCAAAGCCTTAATCTCGTTGATATGGGTCTTCTCCAGCAAGTTCTTTTCATACACCTCATATTCCGGTGTCCCTTCTTGCGGAGCGGTTTCCGGTTCCTCCGGCCATCCCGCACTCAGAATTACCTTGCCGTTCTTCTGATTCTTCGAGTCGGAACTTTCACCGGCTCCCTCCAGACAATTGAAATCTCCCGTATATTCGTACTTCTCTTTCGGAAACAGATACCCGTATTCCGGCATATTGTAGAGATACAACCCGCGCCCCATATAGAGCTGCCCCTCTCCGGCGTCTGCCACATCCGCCTTGGCAAAGTAAAGCTGTAGTTTCGCTATGCTGCGTTTCAGTTCCAGGTTTATCTCCTGATTATCGTGCACGATACTTACAGGTCATCGGCACAATGGCAGAGCGGTATTTTTTTCCCGTTTCATCCTTGTCTGTTTCCGTTCCGCCCGACATATATTCCGCTTCCGGCAGCCGGCTGAAAGTCAAAGACTCCAGTCTGTCCGGCGCAACTTCCAAGCCTTCGACCGGACGTACTCCCCCGACAGTCTCACCGGGCAGTACAAAAATGTCTCCCTTGTTTTCGCTAAGCAGCTTTCCTGCCGCTTGTTCATTGGCCACCGCATAAAACCAGACTTCTCCTTGTGGCAGCTTCCATTTGAAAGTATGGGGTTGCACATCCTCACCACCATAATAATACCCTACCAGACTACCGTTGTGAAAAGCATACACTCTGAGTGTCTTCACCTGCGATTCGAAATCATCCGCTCCTGCCGCCCTTGTATCAATTGAAAGCTTCACCGTCACCGGTTCTCCCTCTCCGGGAAACATCTCCTCCTGCTCGTCCGATGCACAAGCCGTCATTATTCCCACCATTGCGGCAAACATACATAATATATATGAGTATTTTCGAATTTTCATATCTTGCTATTTCCTGTTTATGAGATTACCAATCTGCCGAAATATCCCGGCTGTCCCAATCTCCCACGCTCACTTTGACAGTGATATCGGCATCGCCAGCAGGCAGCGTTATTTTATAATGGTAAGTGCTCGACTTTATCCATTCCGTTGTTTGAGCCACATCCAGGTATACCATCGCTTCTTTTGCCTCCGACAACGGTTTGCCGGCATAGGCATACTTAAAGGTTACCGCCACATGCTCCGTCACCGGCTGCGGCAACAGCAATACGCTATCCAGCACGGTAACACTGCTTCCAGCTTCTATCCGCACGCTCTCGCTGCGTACGAAAGGGGTTCCTTCTTCCGTGCAGTTTATCCGGTTTTGCCATGTCGACTCCTCCGGTGTCCACAGCAAGTCACCTTTATAGTCCACCCCCAAAAGTCTGATGTCCGACACTTCCGCCTGCTTCTCCCCTGTACAGACAGTAAATTTCACCTGTGCCAATTCATGTTTGAATGCCAAAAGCACAGGCGCCATCATTCCGCCCCCCTCATAAACCACATCCGTCTTTGCTGCTGTCATCAGATCCACAGCACCCTTCCCCATCTCGGAAGAATCAAACCCCGTAACCCTAAGTTCACCTTTATCGTTGCAGGAGACCTCTGTGGCAATATTATTCTCTTTCATCTTTTCCGGATGCACCGCATAAAAGCCATAAGGCCTACCTACAGCCCAAAAACGTTTCTCGCCATAGTTTCCCGATGGAGTAACCGGAACAGCATCGAAAAACAATTTCGGTCCGTCGCTTTCCCGTACCCATCCCCACAATGTGAAATTATCCATACCCTCCTTGTTATTTTCCACCACTGCACGAGTGGCAACTTGTGTGCCAAAGACAATCGGTATCCGTTGCTCCGAATCGCATTCTTCCGTCATGCTATCGGAACAGCCGACAGCGACCAGCATGGTCGTGACAAGAAGGAAATCCTTTTTTAAATTAAGTCGCATAGGCATTTATTTTTTGTACAATAAATAGTAACCGGGAAGGGAACATTCAACCCCGCCCGGCTTATTATATTTCCACAACTTGATAAATGGAAAAGACAAGTCTGCGGTTGTTCAGTGTTATTGTCCAGAGTTTGAATTAGGAACACTGGCATCGAGGTCCTGAGGATATTCAACGAAATCATCCACAGTTACGGCGAATGTAATAGGAACCAATACAGGTTCTGGATCTGGATTTTCAGGATCTGGATCAGGGTTAAAGCCGCCACCCTCACCAAAGATAAGAGTATAAACATAGCGTTTGCCTTGCTTCCAGACTTGTTTGGTTTTTCCGTTTATGTCTTTGGGTTCTCCTACCAGGGAGACACCCACCCATGCGGTTTCCTCGTGTGAGTTCGTGTTCGGCCACAACTGTACATTAGATACCGTATCCACCAGCTTGCATTTAACAAGCACTCGCGCTGTCCCCGTGATTTTGTACTCCGGATTTTCATCTGTTCCGCCGGTCTTCGTAATCCAGGGATTCAATGTCTGCGGTAAAAGGAGCAATCCCTTATAGCCATTGTCTGTTTTAACAGTCAAGTCCCGCACAGATGCATCTATGGAACCTACAAAACCTTGTTCCATTATCGGAATAATCTCAGCGGCATAGTTGTTCTGCTTTGCGTTCTCTTTGTTATACACAATATTCCATCTTCCCCATGAGTTGTCAGTTTCCGTGTCTTTCTCAGTTCCCTGCCATTGAGTAGTAGTGCTCAAAGTCGGCCAGAAGAATGTACCCTGTTTCTCTATTCCCTCCACTTTCACTGCGTCTACGAACACTGTCAGGTTAGAGCTGGTATTCCTGATTCTGAATACAATTTGTGACAGGGCATGGCGGAAGTTGACCATGACTGGTCGTTCACCCTCATGCTCGTTTTTCTTTTCAGCCTGGTTCAAGGCATAAAGCAGGTCTTCATCGCCGGGTACGTTATAGTTTGCAATTTTCTTGTCGCCTTCAACCTTGATGCTAACATTGCCATTCTGCGTATTCATCGGACTATACGAATAGAAGTCCACATCTGTTTCCGGCCAGAACTTGGTATCGCCATACGACCATACATTTCCTTGCTTCCGCACATCGCAATCCATGTATGTAGCTCCTTGGGTAAAGGCCAATACATGAAAGTTTCTTATACTGTTGGTTGTGGTGGCTTCGCTTCCTGTACGGGTTGTTTTTCCCGCTACCGCACTCAAGCTGATGCTTTCACCATAGTTTATTTCTATCGTTTCGTCGTTGGCACATGCCGTTACCAATGCCATGGCCGATAGTACCATCAGAATTGATTTCGCTTGCATAATATCAAAAAGATTAAAAATATAAAGACTACATAATAATATCATTTTCTACTTCCACCCAATCATCAACCTCTACATCAAATCCATCCTCGTTCGGAAGCGGTTCTGGGAAGCCCGCATTATCAATGATGATATGTACATGCTTTCTATCCGGAGCCTTATGCACTTGGTCGGTCACGTCAAAGGTTGTATAGAATTTTTCCTTATTGGAATACCATACATAAAACATCATTTTGTGCGGACGGGCATTCTCTTCGTGATGACCGAACGTGTAGAATTTACCGGTCATTTTCGAGCTCTCGAGGTGGAGCTCTGTCTCAAAGGGAACAGTAACACACTCCCTGTCCAGTTCTTCGTTGGCAAACAGCATGGAGGGAGCCATGCTCGACAATGACCCGCAGGCTTGCGTCATATATTCCATGTTCTTGACATTACGGACCTCATAAGTATAGGTACATATCAATTCAGCTGGATAAAGCGTAATGACATGCTCGCTACTCTCTATCCATTCGACCTTGTCTTTGTCCGCGAAAGAAATACATTCGTAACTTAGTCCTAATTCGGTAATTTCCACATTTCGGGCGCAACTTCCCCACATCATGTCAGGGCAGATAACGACACGCTCGTCTTCCGAACCTTTAGCCGGAGGCGCATAATGGGCACCGTTCCCATAAATGCTCTCAAACACGTTGCCATCCCGCGTATATCCCTCATGGGTGTCAAATCCTTCCATTCCTCTGAACAGTAAAGACTCCGTGTCATTATTATAACAGAGTATCCGGTATCTTCCCTCTTTAATCTCTACCGACCCTCCGTCTTTCCCCGCAAAATCGAACCGAATCGGAGATTCACCCTCTTCAGGATAGAAATACACACACATTCCTTCCGGATCGGCTTGCGGGGCGTTCTTCCAGTCAAAATCCACTCTGAGCGTAACCATATGCGGATGATGGAAGCAAAGTTCCTTGTGCTCGCATGAGAAAAGAATCATGGCCAACAGCGCATAAACAGTCACTCGTATGCCGGTTTTCATCGTCTGCCTCCTTTCCCTTTGTTGAAATTTTCTCTGCCAATCAGCCATACCAGCGATATTTCCGCCTTAGTAGGGCCAAACCAGTGCCGTTCCTTGGTAGCCTGCCATACGTAACAGTTGTCTACGGGAGTATATTCGTAATAGGTTCCTCCCCAATACCCGACGGCAATAGTAAAGTCAATATTCAACCTATATGCCACCGGCAGCGAATAACCGTATTCCACACCGGCGGAATAGTTCATTTTGTCCCAAAGCGTCCCTCCGGGTTTCCCCCCCATATAGCCTTTTCCTCCTGTCTCAAAATCATAAGTAAAAATCTGCCCGTATAGGCCCAGATGATGTCCGGTAAGAGGCTTTTCCTTGGCGGCTTTACCGAGCCATTTACGAATGACCATATCACCACCATAAGTCCTCCAATACCAGTGTCGCCGATCTGTTTTCCACCAGGCATACATCCAGTTGGCACCTACGCTCCAGTCTTTGCCAAGATAAAACTCCACACCGATATTCGGTACGAGCAATGCATCATACAACATATTTGTCTTCACAGCAAAATACAGGTTCCGTGGCTGCGGAGGCATATATGGGACAAAGGGTAGAGGTCCTGCCGGTTCGGGCTCGGGTACAGGCAGTTCAATGGGAGGCATTGACATAGGAGCGATAGGATTCCATACTTTCTTATACCATAGATACAACCGGGAGGCACGCAATTCCGGGAAATGTTTTTTATACATATACCAATAGGGCACTCCACCACGCAGTTGCTGTATCCGCCGCAGCTGGTCACCTTTCGAAAGGTCGTCATTTGCCGCATCCTCTGCCAGTTCATGCAATAAATGTAGCGTTTCTTTCCGGTATGGCAGATTCCTGTCATCGCTCACAAGACGGATCAGACCATTCCAGTCTCTTCCGAGGAACACATTAGTTTTCAAAGAATCAGGTAATTCTCCATAGCGTGAAAGGTAATTGAACAACACATTGGCACGCTTTACTGACAAACGTCTATTCAGAGGGATACTACCTTCCGGGGATGCACCACCTACTACCTGAATACGTTTCAATTGATAAACGGAATCCGCATAGCTTGTCCGTAGACTGTCCGCAATCCGGTCTAACGCTTCTTTGTTATTTCTACGGGATGGTTCCAATACGGAATACCCTTGTCTGAAATAGATTTTTACCGAATCCTGTATCTCTTGTGCCTGAATGTGGCCTACATAAAATATCAGGAATACAAGTAAGATTTTTCTCGCTTTCATATTGATTCCATATTTGTATATAATTTATCAATACATCTCTAGGAGAAAAAGCATCATTTGTTTATTTTGTGGAGAGTATATACTTCTATAAAAAACATTATAGTATTTTACAAAATACCTTCAACTTCTTACAAGCAGCCTTCCCATGATTTAGGCATATTTACTCCACAATTCCCTATGGTAAATGTACCTCTCTTCATAAGAGATGAGTAATACGATATATATGAACAAAATAGCCTGATAATAAGGGGCTTGATTTTTATTAGTTCCTGTTTGCTCAACAAATTGTTTTGCTGTTTCAAGAATCATTCCATTCTGTATTATCTTTTTTTGCTCATTTTTGTAATCGTTTTCAATATTTTATGTAATTTTGCGTCGCATTATTCATCTCTTATGAAGAGACCATAATTTTTGCTCAACATTATTATCATCCTTAAACATTCCCATATCTAAGATCATTCCTTGAACAAGTATCCCTTATTTAGGATATTTCTTTTTTGTACCTCTCTTGAAAAGAGAGGTACATTCGCCCAATATGCTACTCTCTGCACAAGGATTTTAGAATCAGACTGTTCGCTTTATCTATAGTGGCAGTATCCAATGAGGCCAGATAGATCCTTGTAGTGGTTTCCGAGTCATGCCCCATACCTTCACTAATTACAGAGATCGGAATATTCTTACTCCGGGCTGCGCTGGCCCAGGAATGGCGCGCTACGTAATGAGTTAAAGGAACGGATAAGCCTAATTCTTTTCCTATAGTTTTCAAATGTCTGTTGATACGATGGGAGGCATTGATATATTGTTTTCTCTCGTCTACACCTGATTTGACGATGATGGGGAGAAGATATGGAGACTCAGGAATATTGTAACGGTCCACGATCTCCTGCATACATGGCTCCCATTTTACAAAAAGTCGCTGCCCGGTTTTTTTCCGCCGGTATGTAAGGATACTGTTATCAAGATCCTTCTTCCTTAAGAATGCCATATCGACCATGGACATCCCCCTTGTATAAAAACTGAAAAGCAGCATGTCCCTCGCAAATCTTTTAGCCGGATAAATTGACAGGTCCAACATTCGGAGCTGTTTCATCACACGCAGTGGAACGGCCCGCTTCGTTGTCCTCTCGACTCCCGTATAGACATATTTGAAGGGAAAACGCTGGGTGACGAGTTCCTTCTCTACGGCACGGTTGTAGGTCGCACGCAAAATACGCATGTAAAAGGATATCGTGTTCATGGAGATTTCTTTAGACTTCAGCCATGCTTCGTATGCAATTATCAGATCGAAATCCATATCCCTGAGCGGCACGTCCTTCCCACCCATAAATCGCATGAAACTGTTGAGCGCGGAGTTATAGGTCTCAACGGTTCGTACTTTTCCCTGATACTTCAGGCCATTTATTACTTCCCGCATAAAAACAAGAAAGAAAAGCCCGCGATGCTCGCCGTGAAAGGCGGAAGTTACGCCATCGGCAGTGAAAGCACCTCCCTTCCGTTCCAAGACAGTGATGACATTCTCCAGCCGGTCAATATCTTCCGTTATTTTTTTATCTAATGACAAGAGATATTGTTGTCTGTCCTTATCCGGCGAAATGATGACAATCCGGGAATGACGTTTATCCCACTCGGCAGGAAACAACTTATAGGAAGTGTTGATCTGTCTTGCCACACGCCCGTGAATCACTTGATAATAAACCGTTCCCTCTCTGCCATCCACAGAGGAAGGTCTGAATTTAATTTTTACTGTAGCCATAAACTCTCTGATTTAAAATTTTACAGGATGCAAAATTATCAGATACAATCACTTGCCTGTTTACGCAAAACATTGTATTTCAGAGAATAAGAATCTTATGATGACTAAATATAAAAAAGGGGGATGTAATGCCGCTTTTTGCCGGAAGGAAAGTGCTTTACTCATTGGATAGGGGAGACGTAAAATCAGCCCTCCTTCGTCCATAGCAGGTTTTGAGATATTTATGCGGCGGGAAATACTTGCTTTTATCGCTGGCTAAATGTATATTTGCAGCGTTAAAATCGTTCTTTGATTAATGCAAAAGAAAACTGAATATAGTAATTCGCTCGTTTCTAAATCGTTACCTATAAATAGAATAGTATATTATAAATAGCTGTTTATTAGTTAGATATAAATTTTACTATGTTTCCTTACGTGCGTGCTCAGTGGTTTATTGATACCGCATATGTCAGCGATCTCTTTCAAATAACTGTTCATCCGCTGGTTACTGGGTACCGGCAAGACCACTCCTTTTTTCAGGCATTCCGGATGTGTCTTGTACTTCTCCAAAATCATCCGTGGAATGTCCAACAGTGGAATGTCACACATGTTGTCCGTCTTTTCCCGGGCTTTTCTTATCCAGTACTCGCCATTGACATCCTTTATTATGTGTTCATATCGCAAGTGCTGTACATCGGTAAAGGCTAGCCCGGTCAGCGCACAAAACACGAATATGTCCCTGACCGTTTGCAGGCGGGGAATGGTGAATTCCTTTTTCAGAAGTATGTTCAATTCCTCTTCCGTAAGGAACGCCCGGTTCGTTTTTGTTTGTTTAAAATGAATCTCCAGAAAAGGATCGTCCGTTATCCATTTGTTCACAAGCGCCATTTTTATTATCTTCTTGAAGTTTTTCAGATATTTTACCGTGGCATTCTGGGCACATGATTTTTCTGTTTTTATATAGTGCTCAAACCGGGCGATGAACTCATGGTTTATCTCTTTCAAAGGTATATCGTTCATCCTGTATTCCTTTTGCAGCAGTTCACCCAGATACTTCGCGGTCCGTTCATAGCGCAGGACAGTCCCGGCGACATAATCCTTGCCCATCAACTCCCTGTACTTTCGGTTATGTTCCCGGAAAACCTCCAGTAGCATCTTCGGAGAGTCCCCCTCCCCGTAATAACGTCTTTTTAAGACATCGGCCGTGATCGGCTTCCCGTCCTGCTCCAGTTCCCTGTGGATCTGTAAAACTTTCATACGGACCGTATCCAGATAATGGTTCAACTCCATAGATTTCCTTTCCTTACCTATGGCACATTCCTTTTGGGAATTCCACTTGGAAATGTCCACGCTTCTTTTAATCTGTATCTCGGCCCGTTGCCCGTTAACCGTTATACGCATACAAATGGGTGCCTCTCCGTTTTTTAGGAGTTTAGACTTCTTGATGAAGAAAAGAATCGTAAAGTAGTTTCTCTGCATAGCCATACTCAAAAAAATGATGTTACAAAATTAATTTTTACGAGTCGGTTTCGAACCACGCAAAATTCGGAAAATCAATGAAATATGATCTAATTCGGTGGACTTTTTCAGGTAGATGTCAAGTCCACCTATTTCACCTGTGATCATCACTGTTTTTTGCGGTGAAATGCAGTATTTGGGGAAAATAAAAATCCCTGATAATGCCTGATTATCAGGGATTTGCTTGATTTTTCTTTTGTTTTCAGTGATCCGCCTGGGTTATGAACCAAACGTTATTTCTTCCTCAATATCAGTACTTTCAGAAATTTCGGCTTTGCATCCGTCACGCTTTAGTCCTTAAAAACTGTCTGCTGTTGTCCGGTGTCTGTCTG
>OCSH01002106.1_pt1 | contig 12573 bp, 9 predicted proteins | sample 1538371 | NCBI WGS metagenome assembly OCSH01 (sample SAMN04571687, study PRJEB22368) | human gut metagenome | biome: human gut; material: stool | host: Homo sapiens | place: Luxembourg | collected 2012-06-01 | reverse complement strand
TTGATGATATTACACATATTGATTTTCTTGAGAAAACATTAGGCTACATTCCGAAGAAAATCTGCTGCCGTTATAACCCTGGCGGACTGTTTAAAATCAGCACCGACATCATGGATAATCCGGGAGATGCCAAATACGGTATGACAACCGAGCAGATTTTTGAGGCATTCCGCATTCTGAAGGCAAAAGGGGCAGAAGAGTTCGGCATCCATTCCTTCCTTGCAAGTAATACCGTAACCAATGATTACTACCCAGTTCTGGCAAAAACACTGTTTGAGCTGGCTGTAAAGCTGCAGAAAGAGACGGGCGTGAAGATTAAATTCATCAATCTTTCCGGCGGCGTCGGAATTCCGTACAAACCGGATCAGGAAGGCAATGACATCCGCGTGATTGGCGAGGGTGTACATAAAGTGTACGATGAAGTTCTCGTTCCGGCCGGCATGGGCGATGTTGCAATTTACACGGAAATGGGCCGTTTCATGATGGGACCGTACGGCGGACTCGTTACCCGCGCCATCCATCAGAAACACATCTACAAAGAGTACATCGGCTGTGATGCCTGCGCGGTCAACCTGATGAGACCGGCTATGTACGGCGCTTACCATCACATCACGGTGATGGGAAAAGAAGATCAGCCGTGCGACCACAAATATGACGTAACAGGCTCTCTGTGCGAGAACAACGATAAATTCGCGATCGACCGCATGCTTCCGGAAGTGGAAGTCGGAGACCTCCTCTTCATCCACGACACCGGCGCACATGGATTTTCCATGGGATACAACTACAACGGAAAATTAAAATCTGCAGAGGTTCTGTTAAAAGAGGACGGCAGCTTTGAAGTCATCCGCCGCGCAGAAACCCCGAAGGACTACTTCGCTACACTGGATGGAACACCGGAGTATGAGAAGATGTTTGGAAATAAATAAGAAATAACAACAGTAAAACCCCTTTCAAAAAGAACCATGCGGCAGATGGCCGGTTCTTCGAAAGGGGTTTTCTTTCTTTCAAAAGCTGTTTTTTTGAAGGGAAGACAATAAAAAAGATCTGCATCAACGTTCGTTTTTGCAGATCTTTTTTAGCTATGCCGCTGGCCGGACTCGAACCGGCACGGTTATTCACCGCTTGATTTTGAGTCAAGTGCGTCTACCAATTCCGCCACAGCGGCAGTGTTCGTAATCAGAACAAGATATATTTTACCATAAAAACAAGAAGGACGCAAGAGAAAAAAATGGAATAATTATCATAAAAACTTTCTAAAAAAGATTGACGAAAGGAAAAAATAGAAGTATAGTGTAGATAGTTTAGTACCATACTAAATTTTACATCATAAGTTCAAATAACGATTTATCGAAAACGCCATCGTTAGATGGTCCACAGTGTGTGGAACGAAAACTGTTGTCTTCATAGACAGCAGTTTTTTTGTTGTCTAAAATTAGAAATGAAACATGGTTATGATTCAGTACTGTGAGAACAGCAAGAACCAGGAAGTAGAATTGTTGAAAATAGGAAAGAAAAGATGTAAAAAATCAAAATATATGGTAAAATTAGATAAAATGTAGAAAATGGAGGAAAGAACAGATGAAAGGGGAATATTATCTCGGACTTGATATGGGAAGCAGTTCGGTTGGATGGGCTGTGACAAATGAGAAGTACGAAATTTTGCGCGCACATGGAAAAACACTTTGGGGTGTACGGCTATTTGACAGTGCACAGACTGCAGAAGAGAGAAGAGGGTTTCGGACAGCAAAACGAAGATTGGATCGTCGTAATTGGAGAATAGAATTGCTGCAGAAAATTTTTGCGGAAGAAGTAGAAAAGATAGATGATGGATTTTTTCGCAGAATGAAAGAGAGTCGTTACTGGCCAGAGGATAAGCGTGACAGGCAGGGAAAGTGTCCGGAACTTCCCTATGCATTGTTTGCGGATGATGATTACACAGACAAAGAATATCATAAACAGTTTCCAACCATCTATCATCTGAGAAAATGGTTAATGGAAACTGACGAAACGCCTGATATTCGCCTGATATATCTTGCTCTGCATCATATGATGAAACACAGAGGCCATTTTCTATTAAACGGAAATATCGAACAGGTAAGAGAATTTCAGACAACATTTGAACAGTTCCTTGAAGCAGTGCGGGCAGAAGAACTTGGCTTTTCTTCCGAGATTGGAGTGGAAAGAAGCAAGGAAATAGAGGCAATTTTAAAAGACCGAACATTGACCAAATCTGCGAAAAAGACAAAAGCAGTAAAAGCAATGCGGGCAGAAACATCCTGTGAAAAAGAGTGGCTGGGATTGATTACCGGTGGAACAGCAAAACTGGGAAATCTGTTTGGGGAAAAACAGATGGATACACTGGAACGGCCAAAACTTTGCTTCGCAGATGCAGGTTATGAAGAATACGCTGGAGAGATCGAAGCAGAGCTGGGAGAAAAATATGTATTAATTGAACACGCAAAAGCAGTGTACGATTGGGCTGTTCTGGCTGATATTTTGCAGAACTATTCTTCTCTTTCAGAGGCAAAAGTGGCACTTTATGAAAAGCATAAAAAAGATCTGAAAGATCTGAAAAAGCTGGTCAGAGAGAATCTTTCAAGGGAAGAATATCAGAGACTGTTTGCAAAAAAGGATGAAAAAGCTAATTATTATGCGTATATCAAGGCACCAAAACAATGTAGTCAGGAAGACTTTTACGGTTATCTGAAAAAGAATATTCTGGGCAAGATATCAGATGTGACGAAAGCATCCTGCATGCAGAAGGAAATGGAAATGGGAACGTTTCTTCCGAAACAGACTGTAAAAGACAACAGTGTCATTCCATATCAGATTCATTTATATGAATTAAATGCAATCCTGAAAAATCTGGAAGATAAAGTTCCGCTACTGAAAGAGAATGGAGAGAAGATTCAAAAGATTTTCACATTCCGCATTCCGTACTACGTAGGACCCTTAAACGGAATTCGAAAAAAAGGGGAGAAGAGTAACTGGGCGGTACGAAAAGAAGGCAAAATATATCCATGGAACTTCGATGAGATGGTAGATTTGGAAGCAAGTGCAGAGCAGTTTATTCGAAGAATGACGAATAAATGTACTTATCTGCCAAGTGAAGATGTTTTACCAAAGTATTCTCTGCTGTACAGCAAATACGAAGTTTTAAATGAATTAAATAATCTGCGTTTGGATGGAGAAAAGATATCTGTAGAGCAGAAACAGAAAATATATGAAGAAGTATTCCAGAAAAGCAGAAAGGTTACACAGAAAAAACTGAAAAACTATTTAGTGAAAGAAGGAATTACCGGAAAAGAAGTTGAAATTACCGGAATTGATGGTGATTTCAAGAGTTCTCTTACGGCATACCATGACTTTAAAGAGAAATTAACAAATCTGTCACTGAACCAGGCGGAAAAAGAATGCATCATCCTGAACGTAACGCTGTTTGGAGATGATAAAGCGATACTGAAACAGAGATTAAAGAAACTGTTTCCGGAGTTGACAGAAAAACAAAGAGACAGCATAAGTAAACTGCCGTATCGTGGTTGGGGAAGACTCTCAAAAGTGTTTTTGGAAGAGATGGAAGCACCGGCACCGGAAACGGGAGAGGCATGGTCTATTATTCGGGCTTTGTGGGAGACGAATGACAATCTGATGCAACTGCTTAGCGAAAAATATTTGTTTGCATCGGCAATCGAAGAAAAGAATGGAAACGAACAGAAAAAACGGGATATTTCGTATGAATTAGTCGAGGAGCTTTACGTATCACCGGCAGTGAAGCGGCAGATTTGGCAGAGCCTTTTGATTGTAAAGGAAATCTGTAAAGTGATGGGAAACCCACCGAAACGTGTTTTTATAGAAATGGCAAGAGAAAAAACCGATCAGGGAAGAACCTCTTCAAGAAAAAAGAAACTGCTGGAACTTTATAAAAAATGTAAAGCGGAAGAAAAAGACTGGATAGATGAGATTGAAAAGCGTTCCGATGCGGAAATGAGAAGAGACAAGCTGTATTTGTATTATACGCAAAAAGGAAAATGCATGTATTCCGGTGAAACAATTGAACTGGAGGAATTGTGGGATAATCAGAAGTATGACATTGATCATATTTTTCCACAGTCCAAAGTGATGGATGATAGCCTGGATAACCGGGTACTTGTAAAGAAAAAGTGTAATCAGATGAAAGAGGATAAATATCCGATCGATGAAACAGTTCGGAAAAAAATGCAGCCATTCTGGAAATCTTTAGTGGATGCCGGATTGATCAGTGAAGAAAAATATAAACGGCTGATAAGAGGAAATGGATTTGAACCGTCTGAATTGGCTGGATTTATTTCCAGGCAGCTGGTGGAAACTCGTCAGAGTACAAAAGCGGCAGCAAGTATTCTGCAGCAGGTGATCCCGGATACACAGATTGTTTATGTAAAAGCGCCAACCGTTTCAAAGTTCCGTAAGGATTTTAAATTTCTGAAGGTACGGGAGATGAATGATTATCATCATGCGAAGGATGCTTATTTGAATATTGTCGTTGGCAACGCATATTTTGTAAAATTCACATCAAATCCGATTCACTTCATTAAGGAAAATCCGGGAAGAAGTTATAATCTGAAGAAGATGTTTGAACAGGAAAGAATTGAACGAAACGGAGAAATTGCCTGGGAAGGCGGGAACGGAACCATTGTGACAGTCCGAAAGTTTATGGAAAAGAACAACATTCTTGTGACGCGAAGATCGTATGAGGCAACAGGTGCATTGTTTGACCAGCAGATTGTCAAAAAAGGAAAAGGTCAGGTTCCGATCAAGAGCAGTGATGAACGGCTTTGTGATATACAGAAGTATGGAGGATATAACAAAGAGGCGGGAGCTTACTTTGTACTGGCAGAATCGGAGGGCAAAAAGGGAAAGAAAATACGAACAATCGAGTATGTGCCGATTCGTCTGAAAAAGGAAATTCAGAAGTCAGAAGAAAATATAATTCGGTATCTGGAAGAGGAAAGACAGTTAAAGAATCCGCGAGTGCTGGTGCCGGAAATCAAAATAGATACTCTGTTTTGTGTGGACGGATTTTATATGTGGGTTTCCGGAAGATCAGGGGATCAGCTATTGATGCAAGGTGCAAATCAGCTGGTACTTTCCCAGGAAGAAACAGAAATACTGAAAAAAATAGTACAGTACGTGGAACGTAAAAAACAGAATAAAGAACTGAAAATTTACGATTCCGACCATTTAGAAGAAAAGAAGGTGGTGATGCTGTATGAAACCTTTTTAAATAAATTAACAAATACGGTATATGCAAAAAAACTTGGAGCACAGGCAAAGACATTAACGGAAAAAAGAGAAAAATTTAAAGAATTATGCATAGAAGAAAAGTGTATCGTTTTGTATGAAGTTTTACATTTTTTCCAGTGCCAGAGTGCTGCCGCTGATTTGAAATTAATTGGAGGATCTGGAAGAGCAGGAATTTTGTGTCTCAACAAAAATATAACCGATTGCAGTCGAATCGAAATGATTCATCAATCGCCAACCGGTATCTACGAGCAGACAGTAGACCTGAATGCATTATGAGCTGGCGGATTGTGGTTATTTCCAAACGGGCAAAGCTGGACTATCAGCTTGGTTACCTTGTGGTGCGAAATGAGGAAGTAACAAAAATACATTTAAGTGAAATATCAACCATTCTGATTGAGTCAACAGCAGCAACAGTCACAACAAGTCTGCTGGCAGAGCTGACAAAAAAGAAAATAAAAGTGATTTTTTGCGATGAAAAGAGAAATCCATCGTCGGAACTGGTTGGGTATTACGGAAGTCATGATACCAGCAATAAAATCAGAAAGCAGATTCAGTGGAGCCGGCACAGTAAAGAAGCGATCTGGACAGAAATTGTGACGGAAAAAATACGAAAACAGAAGGAACTGTTAAAAAATATGGGAAAGGAAGAAGCGGGTCTGTTAGAATCATATTTACAGGAGATTGGCTGGAACGATGAGACAAACCGGGAAGGGCATGCGGCAAAGGTATATTTTAATGCATTGTTCGGTATGACATTTACCAGAACTGCGGATTGTCCGGAAAATGCAGCGCTGAATTACGGATATAGCATTTTGTTGTCTGCGTTTGCGAGAGAAATTGTAGCGAGCGGTTATATTACACAGCTCGGACTCTTTCATGATAATATGTTTAATCAGTTTAATCTGGCGTCCGATTTGATGGAACCGTTCCGTGTTCTGATTGACCGGGAAGTAATCCAAATGCAGAGGAAAGAATTTACGCATGAGGAAAAAATACAGTTGGTCAATGTATTAAACAACGAAGTCATGATAGACGGGAAAACACAGTATGTGAATAATGCCATAAAAATTTACTGTAAAAGTGTATTTGATGCCTTAAATGAGAATGACAGTGCATTGATCCAGTTTTATGGCCTATGAGTTATCGTTTTATGAGAGTATTGGTACTGTTTGATCTTCCGGTGCTGACGGGCGATCAGAGAAGAGAATATGCGAGATTTCGAAAGTTTTTATTGAAAAGCGGATTCCTGATGCTCCAGGAATCCGTATACTGTAAGCTTGCGTTAAATACAACTGTAGTGAATGGAATCGTGGATCAGATTCATAAAAATAAGCCGGAAGAAGGTCTGATACAGCTTTTAACGGTGACTGAGAAGCAGTATGCGAAAATGGATCTGATTGTTGGGAACGTAAAGAGTGAAGTGTTGAATACGGATGAAAGGCTGGTGATTTTATGAAACTGGTACATGTGGACTTGGAAAAACCTATTGCGATTCATCGGAACTGTCCCACGGAATGGATTATAGAATCACCGGAGCTGTTTTTAAAATATGTGGAGCAGCTGCAAAAACAAAATCAGGGAGAGAAGGGAAATTTCGTACTTTCTAAAGCTGACACAGAGCTGAATATGAAAAGAGATGTGGAATTGGTATTAACGCCCTTTTCTCTTGATTTTGCGGATCACAGAATACAAAAACGGTTATTTACAGAGCTGGTCAAAAGTGCGCAAAATGAAGAAATGTTTCTGGAAACGCAGAGAATTATTGCGGAACTGAAGAAATACATCTATCAATTGGAAGCTGTCAGTGGGTACGAATTGGAACAAAATGAGGAAATCGATTTGAGCGCACTCCTAAAATTGATGGGAGTTCAGACAGAAACCGAAAAAGAGATGGGGCTTCTGGAAAAATTAACGCAATATATCAAAGTTATGGCCGAACTTCTCCAAAAAGAACTGGTGATTTTGGTCAATATTCGATCCTATCTGAACGAAACACAAATAAACAAACTCTCCCAAATGGCATGCTACTATGAAATATCCTTGCTTTTCATAGAAAATATACAAAGGGACTTTTCGAATCAGAGAGAATATTATATAATTGACAAAGATGGATGTGATGTCTATTAATATCCATCGGATGTTTGAGTACCTGTTTTGTGCAGATGAAAGCAGTTCATTTTTAAATTTGAGGTTTGAGAATGATGTAAAAATGTATGGTACTCAAACTTGTCTGCTCGTACTGTATGCGATTTTCAGTTTGAGAATGATGTAAAAATGTATGGTACTCAAACTGATAGATTGCCATACCTAATACCTCCATGGTTTGAGAATGATGTAAAAATGTATGGTACTCAAACCTGAAAACGTCATATGACGGCGTAAAAGACGTTTGAGAATGATGTAAAAATGTATGGTACTCAAACACGATTTGAGCGCGTAAATGACAGCTTCTAGTTTGAGAATGATGTAAAAATGTATGGTACTCAAACCGCTCGCTGCTCACTATCCATCACCGCCTGTTTGAGAATGATGTAAAAATGTATGGTACTCAAACTTTCCACCTCCCCTAAATCTGTAAGTAATGGTTTGAGAATGATGTAAAAATGTATAGTACTCAAACATTTTCAGGGCAAATTCTGCTAAATCGTACGTTTGAGAATGATGTAAAATTTATTTTTGTGAACAACAAGAATAGATAATTCAAAATGAAATATTCAGAAGACAGTATGAAATCGACTTAATTGTCTTTTTCTTGCTGTCTTTTTCCTTGTCTCAAAGCGCCGCACCATGTATAATAAAACCACAAGAATTTCATTTCATAGTTTTTACAGGAGGAACCTGAATCATGATCCTTGCAATAGACATCGGCAACACGAACATCGTCCTTGGGTGTGTGGAAGGGAAAAAAACATACTTTATCGAAAGACTCTCCACGGACAAGGCAAAAACAGAGCTGGAATACGCAGTCAGCCTGAAAAATGTACTGGAACTGTATGAGATTCCGGTGGAGCAGATCGAAGGAGGTATCATCTCTTCCGTTGTTCCGCAGGTGACAGAGCTCTGCCGGAGTGCGGCAGAAAAAGTGATTAAAAAGCCGGTCAAAGTTGTCGGCCCCGGTGTGAAGACCGGACTTAATATCAAACTGGACGACCCCGCAACGGCAGGAAGCGATCTTGTTGTTGTAGCAGTAGCAGCGCTGAATGAATACACATGTCCGCAGATTGTTATCGATATGGGAACTGCCACGACGATGAGTGTACTTGATCAGAAAGGAAGCTTCATCGGAGGCGTGATTCTTCCGGGACTTCGTACTTCGCTGGATGCTCTCGTATCAAATGCCGCGCAGCTTAGCCAGACCAGTCTGACAGCACCGAAAAAAGTCATTGGCAAAAATACGCTGGACTGTATGAAAGGCGGTATGATTTATGGAAACGCTGCCAGCATCGACGGCATGATCGAACGGATGGAAGAAGAACTTGGCTGCAAATGCACGATTGTGGCTACCGGAGGTCTGGCGAAAGCTGTGATTCCGCACTGCAGACATGACATCATCATCGATGAGAATCTGCTCCTGAAAGGTCTTCAGATCATCTACGAGAAAAACAGGTAGGGAAACCGTTTGTTGACAAAGTTTGCGAATTGTTATAACATATGTATAACAAAACGATACGAGAAAGCAGGGTGTAACTATGTATTATGAGACAATACAGATCGATTTCAACAGCGATGAAGCGATCTATATCCAGCTGAGAAATCAGATTATTCTGGGTATTGCCACTTCCAGAATTCAGGAAGGAGATACTCTACCTTCGGTAAGACAGCTCGCAGACAATATCGGAATCAACATGCATACCGTAAATAAGGCCTACAGCGTACTCCGGCAGGAGGGGCTTCTTTCGATTGACCGAAGAAAAGGAGCCGTTATCTCTATCGATGCGGATAAACTGTATGCCATGCAGGAACTGCGCGAAGATCTGCAGGTGATTCTTGCAAAAGCCGTCTGCAAAAATATATCAAAAGAAGAAGTACATCAGCTTGTAGATGAAATTTACAGCAATTACGCAGACGAAACATGAAGGAGACAATAGTATTATGAGAGAAGGATATACCAGTCAGGCAAAAAAAGCACTGGCATATGCGGTTAGGACAGCTGAAAAATGTGGACATAATTACGTAGGAACCGAACACCTTCTGATCGGACTTCTGAACGTGGAGGATGGCACAGCAGGCATGGTGCTTTCTGAGTTTCACGTAGATGCCGGACAGCTTACCGAACTGATTGACCGTCTGATTGCACCAGGCGGAAACACCGTGACCGAATCCCGACCGGGCTATACTCCGCGGGTACGCAGAGTGCTTGAAAATGCAGAAGCGGAGGCAGCGCGTTTTAAGAGCAGAGCTGTGGGAACCGAGCATTTGCTGATCGCAATCTTAAAAGAAAGTGACTGTGTTGCTACCCGTTTGCTTTTTACCATGGGGATCAACATTCAGAAACTATATGGAGCAATCCTTACTGCCATGGGCGAGGCACCGCTGCAGGGCGGTGCAAGCGGAAATGCAAATACCGGCCGCGGACCGCAGACAAGAGGTGGAGCGCAGACCAGCGAAACGCCGGCACTGGACCAGTACAGCCGGGATCTGACTGAGCTTGCGCGCGAAGGAAAACTCGATCCGGTTGTCGGCCGTGGGCAGGAAATTGAGCGTGTCATTCAGATCTTAAGTCGCCGGACAAAAAACAACCCGTGTCTGATCGGAGAGCCGGGTGTCGGAAAAACGGCGATTGCGGAAGGTCTGGCGCAGCGGATTGCCCTTGGCATTGTGCCGGAAACGATCCGCGATAAGCGAGTTGTTGTCCTTGACCTTTCCGGAATGGTAGCCGGAAGCAAATACCGCGGTGAGTTCGAAGAGCGTATCAAACGTGTCGTCAAAGAAGTGACGGACAATGAAAATATTCTGCTGTTCATCGATGAACTTCACACCATCATCGGGGCCGGCGGTGCAGAGGGAGCACTCGATGCATCCAATATCTTAAAACCGTCCCTTTCCCGCGGAGAAATTCAGCTCATCGGTGCAACCACGCTCGAAGAATACCGTAAATACATCGAAAAAGATGCCGCATTGGAGCGCCGTTTCCAGCCGGTCAAAGTAGAAGAACCGACGGAAAGCGAAGCACTTGATATCTTAAAAGGCCTGCGCCCATACTACGAACGCCACCACGGCGTGGAAATCACCGATGAAGCACTGGAAGCAGCCGTAAAAATGAGCGTCCGCTACATCAACGACCGTTTCCTGCCGGATAAAGCCATCGATCTGATCGATGAGGCATCCGCAGGCGTACAGCTCGCCGGCTACCAGGTGCCGGACAACATGGCAAAAGAGGAGCAGACACTGTTCGAAGTACAGAAAGAAAAAGAATCCGCGATCAGTGCCGGCGATTTTGAGCAGGCAAAAGAACTGCAGGCGCGCCAGCAGGAGCTCGAAAAAGATCTGGAGCAGATCCGAAAACGCTTTGAACGCCGTTGCAAAAACAAAAAACTGCAGGTAACAGAAGAAGAAATCGCAAAAACCGTATCCACCTGGACGAAAATTCCGGTACAGCGTCTCGCGGAAGGAGAATCGAAACGTCTGGCAAGACTGGAGCAGACACTCCATAAACGCGTTGTCGGCCAGGAAGAAGCCGTGACAGCTGTGGCAAAAGCCGTAAAACGAGGCAGAGTCGGATTAAAAGACCCGAACCGTCCGACAGGATCCTTCCTGTTTCTTGGACCGACCGGTGTCGGAAAAACAGAACTTTCCAAAGCACTCGCCGAGGCAGTTTTCGGTACAGAGCAGGCCCTGATCCGCGTCGACATGTCGGAGTACATGGAGAAACACAGCGTCTCCAAACTGATCGGATCCCCTCCGGGATACGTCGGCTACGAGGAAGGCGGCCAGCTCTCCGAAAAAGTGCGCCGCAACCCGTACAGTGTGATCCTGTTTGACGAGATCGAAAAAGCGCACCCGGATGTCTTCAACATTCTGCTGCAGGTGCTTGATGATGGCCATATCACCGACGCGCAGGGCAGAAAAGTTGATTTCAAACAGACCTGCATTATCATGACATCCAATGCCGGAGCACAGAACATTGTAGCGCCGAAACGCCTTGGATTCCTTTCGACAGAAGATGAGCGGAAAGACTACGAATACATGAAGGGCCAGGTGATGGAAGAAGTCAAACGGATGTTTAAGCCGGAATTCCTGAACCGAATCGACGAGATTATTGTATTCCATCAGCTTACCAAGGCGGATATGAAGAAGATTCTGCAGATTCTGCTCAAAGATCTGGAGCGCCGCTGCAAGGAGCAGATGGACATTGAATTGAAAGTCCGTGACACCGTGAAAGAATATCTCGTGGAAAACAGCTTCGACAGCAAGTACGGTGCCCGCCCGTTAAAACGCGCGATCCAGAGCAAAATTGAGGATCCGCTCGCAGAAGCCATCCTGAACGGAGAAGTGAAAAAAGGCGATACCGTTGCGGCTGGAATGAATAAGAAAGAGATTACATTTAAGGTTCTTGAGAAAAAATAATATAAAATTCCATAAATTATATGGTAAAATCTTTTTGATTATGGTATGATTTTCACAAAGAAACGAAACACCACAAAAGACAAGACCAGGAGGGCATTTACAAATGTCAGTAGTAAAAGAATTAATCCGCACAGAGGCAGACGGAGGCATCAGCTTCGGAGATTATGAGCTTGCGGCAAAGGCAAAAAAATCTGATTTTGAGCACAGAGGAGATCTGTATAAAGTAAAAACCTTTAAGGAAATCACAAAGCTGGAGAGAAACGGACTGTTCGTATACGAATCCGTTCCGGGAACCGCAGTTACCGATCTGAACGTATTCGACGACGGCATGACCTTCAAAGTAGAAGGACCGGAGGATGCACAGATCACCGTTGAAATGGAAGCAGAGACCGAATACAAGGTGCTGCTCGACGGCGTAAACGTTGGCCACATGACCACAAATCTCGGCGGAAAACTTTCCTTCAGCGTAGAGCTGGAAAAAGCAGAGGATGTAGCAGTAGAAATCGTAAAAGCATGATGAAATAAGAAAAGAAGGCTGTCGCAGAACGTGTGCGGCAGCTTTTTTTGACAATTATAAGGGAGACACAACTATGGCAAAAGCAAAAAAAACAGCCTTTTTCTGCCAGAACTGCGGATATGAGTCAGCAAAATGGATGGGTCAGTGTCCGGCGTGCAGAGAATGGAATACGTTTGTGGAGGAACCGATGGCGGCCAAAACACCGGCGG
>OCSH01002095.1_pt1 | contig 12631 bp, 12 predicted proteins | sample 1538371 | NCBI WGS metagenome assembly OCSH01 (sample SAMN04571687, study PRJEB22368) | human gut metagenome | biome: human gut; material: stool | host: Homo sapiens | place: Luxembourg | collected 2012-06-01 | reverse complement strand
CCAAAATGCTGCCCCGCCCCCGTCATTTCGACCAAAGCGAAGCGGAGTGGAGAAATCTCACACCGAAGCGGGGTGAGCCCCATGGTGGCAGGAGATCTCTCGACTCAGCGTTTCAATAGAGATGAGTATCTATCACCCATAACGACAGGCAGCCCCGCTCGAGATGACGATAGCGGCAGGCAGCAGACAGTCATTCCCGGGAAGGATCAATTGACGAAAACGCTGCCCCGCGCCCCGTCATTTCGACCGAAGCGAAGCGGCGTGGAGAAATCTCACACCGAAGGGAGGAGGCCCCGTGGCGGCAGGAGATCTCTCGACTCAGCGTTTCAATAGAATCCAAGGCCTTTACCCCTCATATCAGCAGGTCCCCCGCTCGAGATGACGATAACATCAGGCAGCCTATCATCATATGGTGATAAGCCAAAAGGGGCTGTGAAAAAATGGTAATCATTTCTTCACAGCCCCTTTTGCCTTTTGAGAAAGCTTCATGCCCGGCCAAGTCCATCAAAATCAAAGACCTGGAAATTCCAATTTCACCACGGAAGGGTCGTCCCCTTATCAGGGCAGGAAGCGGTTTCCTCTCTCAATATTCCGATGAATCGTATCGATGCATTCTTTGAGCCGCTTCATCTCATTGTCCGGAAGATCATACTCCAGCACTTCCTCCACCCCATGGATACCGATGACTGCCGGCACGCCGCAGAACACATCCTGTTCCCCGTATTCACCCCGAAGTTCTACAGAACAGGGAAGAATCCGTTTTTCATCATGGAAAATCGTCCTCACCAGCGTAGCTGCCGCCGATGCGATGCCGTACTCCGTACACTGCTTGCCCTGGTAAGTCACCCAGCCGCCTTTAATGGCCTTTTCCTGCACCTTGTCCTTATCAAAGAGGAAGCGGGGATCTTCCTCCATCTGCTCCAGCGTCTGGCCGTAGAAATTGACCTGAGACCAGGGAACCATCTGGGCACTGCCATGTTCCCCCATCATAAAGGCAAAGAAACCCCGGGCATCCAGACCTGTCTGGTCCGAAATAGCATGAATCAGGCGGGAAGAATCAAGAAGGGTTCCCGTACCTACCACCCGTCCCCGGGGAAGTCCGGAAAGCTTGGCGATCAAGTGGGCGATCACGTCACAGGGATTGGTAATGGTAACGAAAATCCCGTCGAATCCGGCCTCCATCACCTTCGGCACATAATCCGCCACCTGGCGCACACTATTTTCCAGCTCATCATCCCGATTCCCTGTAGCACAGAGGCTCACATCTCCCACTGCATTCACAATCACATCGCAGTCCTTCAATCCTGCATAGTCAGTCACCCGATATACCACATGATTAGGCATGTACATGACCGCATCATTCAGGTCCTGACATTCACTGATGGCCTTCTGCTCCTTCACATCGCAAAGAAGGATTTCATCAGCAATCCCCATCATACCCAGGCAGAATGCCGCATGGGCACCTACATGCCCAAGGCCTGCCACACCTACTATTCTTTTCTTAGCCATATGAAAACCTCCTTTAAAACCCTATCCAAAAGATAGATAGTATTGCTGAAAATATATCATAAGATTTATTTAAAAGTCAACAGGAAAATCAATCTTCCCCGTGAAAAAATTTACAAGATAAGCCGGCCTCTCCCTTCTCTATAAAAGCTATGGTATAATACATACAGATTGATGGCTCTGCCATATGTATGTCCTGCAGCGTGCAGGAGAACGGAGGATACTATGAAGAAGTACATTTGCAAGATCTGCGGATGGATTTATGATGAAGCCCAGGGTGATCCGGATAACGGAATTGCGCCGGGCACTAAGTTCGAAGATCTTCCGGCTGATTACATCTGCCCCATGTGCGGCGCCGGAAAAGATGAATTTGAAGAATATGAAGGCTGATTGTTGAAATGAAAAGACCCCGCTCCTGCGAGGTCTTTTTTCTTTCCTACCGGTTTTCCGCTGTTCTTTCCTTTTCCTCTTCCTTCACCCGGTCTGCATAGGCGAAAACCTTCTCTTTGATTTTAAGCTCCATGCTGCCCGGGCCGTAGGGTTTTCCGTAGTTCATACCGGTTACATCGGCATAGGCCAAAGAAGCCTGTTTCCTTGTCAGCTCTTTTCCCTTCCGGTCATAATAAATCACGGGGCTGGCAATGAAGCAGTCCTTTTCGCCGAAATCGACCAGGAAAAGAGAATAGGCTGCCTCATCCCGGTCCACCTCGCCATGGCTGCTTTCTTCCACCGCTCTGGCGCCGGCTTTGGTAAATTCATTTTTCACCGTAGCCGTCACCCGCCGCTCGCCATTACGGGTGGTATCCTTCATGGTGTCCTGGTCGAAATAAATACTGCCGCCGGAGCTTTTCGCCACGCCTACCCACTGCAGGTTCTCCAGGGCTCCCATGGCATTTTTATAACGGTTCTTCTTTCCAGAAGAACGCTTCACCACGGCTGGCTTTGTTTTCACCGTGGTGGAATTGGAAACACCGCTGGAAAGGATACGCCCCAAAATAGAAGCGCCATCAAAGGCCTTTGCCTCCGCTCCCGGAGGAAGGGCCAGAAACACCGCCAGAATCACTGCCATCCACTTTTTCTTCATCGGTCTCACCTCTACATCATCTCTCCTCTTTGATTATACTCCCTCTGCTGATGGAGCGCCTGCACCAAAGGAAATGTGCCCTTTAAGGAAGGGACCAGCTGTCATCAAAAAAGGGCTGTGAAAAAATGGGAATCATTTCTTCACAGTCCCTTCTTATTACAGCCCTATCATAATATACGGCCAGCCGCCATGGGGCTTCCTCACTTCGGTATGAGATTTCTCCACTCCGCTCCGACCGTCGAAATGACGGAGCGGGGCAGCGTTTTCGTCAATTGATCCTTCCCGGGAATGACTGAATACTGCCTGCCACTATCGTCATCTCGAGCGGGGCTGCCTGCCGTTATGAGTGATAGATACTCATCTCTATTGAAACGCTGAGTCGAGAGATCTCCTGCCGCCATGGAGCCGCCTCACTTCGGTGTGAGATTTCTCCACTCCGCTTCGCTTTCATCGAAATCACAAGGAACCGAAGAGAGTACTTGTCAATTCGTGCCTTGTAAACTAACCCATTGTCTACCCATCTGACCGAAGCTCCATCATTTCCTCACAGTCCCTTTTCTTTCAGGAATCCGTGATTCTTACAAATCCGCCGCCAAATTTGGTGTGTTTCAGCCAGTTTCCCAGATTGAACACATGGGCTGTCCCCTCATCCCAGAGGGTGCAGTAAATACCGTCGTTCCTTTCTTCCATTTTCACCAGGGGCATCCAGTGCCAATGGTAGGGAATAGGCTCTCCGCCGCTGTGGAGATTCAGGAAACCGATGGGGCAGTCCGCTTCCAGTCCTTCCCTGATGAAGGCTGCCACCTTGGGAAGCTTGGGGGCCAGAAGACGGATGGAGGGAATGGGCAGGGCTTCCACCTTTCCCTTGAGTCCTCTTTCCTGCATGTAGGCGGTCAGCCCCTCCTTCAGCCAGCGGGTCTTATAGAGGCCGTGCATGCGGGGCGTTGCATATTTCCAGATATCCAGCATAATGGCCAGGGCCTCTTTTCTGGTTTCCACTTTTCTGCCCTGCTGCCTCCGTTCAATATAAGCAGCCATCATACTGCCGGCCGTGGGGCCGCAGCCTGCCAGCTTCTGCCTTTTTTCCGGATACCATTCCTGGTTGTACCCCAGCACGTCTTTTCCATTTTCCTGAATAGTCACCCAGTCGGGATGACGGATTTCAACCATATCGTTTTCCTTTCTCAGGGAAGCGCCACAAAACAGCGCACTCTTTGATTCCTGCAGTCCATACAAGCCATAGGAAAGCAGCCCATGCATGTATCGGTGCTTCCTCAGGTAATGTTTGCTTCTTTCAAAAGATTTCTAATCACATAGCCTGCCATCATCATGCCCGACACCGGCGGCACGAAGGAGGTGGAGCCCGGTGCATGGCCTTCGCCGATAGGCTTATGAGGCAGCTCCTTGGAGTATACCACGGTCAGATGCCGTACCCGGCGCTCCTTCAGCTCTTTGCGCATTTTCCTTGCCAGATGGCACACAGAGGTCTTATTAATATCTGCAATCTGCAGCATTTCCGGACGGAGCCGGTTGCCGGTACCCATGGAGGAAATTTCCGGTATTTTCAGCTTGTAGCAGATTTCTGCAATGGACACTTTAGCCGGCACATCATCAATGGCATCAATTATGAAATCGGCATGGAGATTTTTGATGAAATCCTCATCTCCCGGCCGGTAATACACAGCCAGCGCTCTGGCATCGCAGGCAGGATTCACCCGGTGCGCCCTTTCCACCATGATTTCCGCCTTGTTCCGGCCCAATGTGGTGCGGTCTGCCACCAGCTGGCGGTTCAGGTTGGAATCTTCCACCGCATCCTTATCAATAAAAATCAAATGGCCCACGCCGGCGCGAACCAGTGCTTCTGCCGCATAGGAGCCGACGCCGCCAATGCCGAAAACGGCCACAGTCTTTGTAGAAAGAAAATCAACGCCCTTTTCACCGATAATGCGGGCAGTACGTACAAAAATAGGGTCCATCACATATCCTCCGGAATAATTTCAATCCAGTATCCGTCGGGGTCATTAATGAAATAAATGCCCATGGCCGGATTTTCAAAGCAGATGCAGCCCATGGCCTTATGCTTTTCGTGAGCCGCCTTCATGTCATCCACATCAAAAGCCAGATGGAATTCATTATCCCCCAGATTGTAAGGTTCCTTCCGGTCCCGAAGCCAGGTCAGTTCCAGCCGGTGCTTCGTTGTGCCATCCCCCAGGTAAGCCAGAATAAAGGAGCCGTCCGGAGCCTTGTACTCACCTGTTACCTTGAGTCCCAGGGCTTCTTCATAAAAAGCGATACTCTTCTTCAAATCGAGCACGTTGAAATTGTTGTGGTTAAACGAAAATTTCATATTTCTCTCCTTTTCAAATATAGAAACTTCAATACATTACAGTATATCACATGACAGGACTAGTTCAAAGAGTTCTGTGCCCGTCAGGTATGAAAGGTTCGGCAGGTTTAGAGCTGGCAGCAGCACAATAAAATTATGATGCTCCCAAAAATAAAAAGCCCTCCCGGAGGAGAGCTTTTGACCGGCATTTTATTTCACTTCGATGGAGAAGTAATTCTTTTTGCCTTTTCTGATAATAATGAATTTGCCATTGGTATTGGGATGGGCAGATACAGAGGCTTCGATATCACGGATCTGTTCCCCATTCACCCGGATGGCGCCGTTCTTCACATCTTCCCTTGCCTGGCGCTTGGATTTTTCCACGCCGCCCTGCACCAGAGCTTCCACGATATTAATCGGTGCTTCATGGACTTCGCCGCCCTTGGTGTTGCGGAAAGCTCCTTCGATTTCATCGCCCGAGAGTTCCTGGATGTTGCCGGAGAAGAGAGCCTGGGTCACCTTTTCTGCCTGGGCCAGTCCTTCTTCGCCGTGAACGAAGCGGGTCACTTCTTCAGCCAGCTTCCGCTGAGCGCTTCTGTGTTCCGGATGTTCTGCCACTTCTTTTTCCAATGCGTCGATTTCCTCATGGGAAAGGAAGGTGAAATACTTCAGATACTTCACCACATCCCTGTCATCCTGGTTGAACCAGAACTGATAGAATTCATAGGGGGACGTCTTCTTCGGATCCAGCCATACCGCGCCGCCGGCGGTTTTGCCAAACTTGGTGCCGTCTGCCTTCAGCATGAGGGGGATGGTGAGACCGAAGGCATCATGCACATCTTCCGTCTTTCTGAGAAGTTCTACGCCGTTTGTAATGTTGCCCCACTGGTCAGCGCCGCCGATCTGGAGCTGCACGTTGTACTTGTCATAGAGCATTTTGAAATCAATGGACTGGAGAATCTGGTAGGAGAATTCGGTAAAGGAAATCCCTGTTTCCAGACGGGAAGCCACCACTTCCTTGGCCAGCATGGTATTGATATTGAACAGCTTGCCATAATCACGAAGGAATTCCAGAAGGGAAATTTTGGAAAGCCAGTCATAGTTGTTCACCATGGTGAAGCCATCTTCGCCGAAAAGTTTCTTCATCTGGGCTGTGAGGCATTCCGCATTATGCTGGATGGTCTCCTGGGACTGGAGCACCCTTTCTGTCTTCCGGCCCGAAGGATCGCCGATGGAACCGGTGCCGCCGCCGATAACAATGACCGGATGATGACCGGCCAGCTGGAAACGCTTCAGAATCATGAATGGAATCAGATGACCGATATGCATGCTGTCGCCGGTGGGATCAATGCCGCAGTAAAGAGAAATGGATTTTTCCCCTACCAGCTTGTACAGTCCTTCCTCATCGGTCTGCTGATTGACAGCGCCACGCCATTTCAGTTCATCAATAATATTCATCGAACTCCGCCTTTCTTCATTCAATATCTGTCTGATTAGATTCAATATGTAACAACTATAACACAATTTTTAATGGATAGATATGGAGAACATAGTTTCTCACATCAGTATGGGTGACCGGAAAGTTTCCACCATGGAAATCTTCTCCCCCGCCTTCCCTGCCCCTTTCCGCCGGAGAGGAATCATCTTATAATAAAGAAAATCGAAAGCTTTCCTTTCCCTCTATGGCAGCGCAAGAAAAAGAAATGGGCACGGCCCCTCCAGTGGACGAACAGACCCGCCTTCTTTCCTTTCTTTCTGCATCAGCCTGCTCCATCCAAAGGATTCCTGTAAACAAAGGAGAAAAACTATGAATATTGTCATTGCCCCGCCCATCAAAGAAACCTATGAAAAAGATGTCCAAGCCCTTTTCCCCGATGCCGCTCTGTTCTGGCTGGAAGAGCTGGATAAAGAGAAGCGGAAAAAGGCCCTGGAAAAAGCAGATGTAGTGCTTTCCAGAAATATTGTAGGCGATATCAGGAAAGAGGAAATTCCCCTTCTTGCCAAACCAGCCATGGTGCAGACCACCAGAACCGGCGTGGACCACCTGGATTTCAAAAAACTGCCGAAGGATATCCGCCTTTACTGCAACTCCGGCGGCTGGGCCCGGGGTATTGCAGAGTCCGCCTGCGGCATGATCATCGCCCTGAACCGCTGCCTTCGGGAACAGCTCTATGACCTGCAGCAGGGGAAATTCCATATCCTGGGCTACCATCAGAAACTTCTTTCCGAACAGACCGTGCTCATTGCAGGCTTCGGCGGCATCGGACAAGCCCTGGCAGAAGTGCTTTCCCCTTTCCACTGCCGCCTCACCGCCATTTCCCGCCACCTGCCCAAGTCCCCTCTTCTTGACAAAGCCTACACCATGGACCAGCTGGAAGAAGCGGTGAAGGAAGCGGACGTACTGGTGCTGGCCCTGCCCTTCACCAAAGAAACGGAAGGCCTCATCAGCAGACACATCCTTTCCCTCATGAAAGAGGACAGCCTGTTGGTAGACGTGGCCCGGGCCCAGCTCATTGACAGAGCCGCCCTGCTGGACAAGGTAAAAAACAATCCCTGCTTCCATGTGGCCATGGACGTATGGTGGGAAGAAAACGAAGCCTACCCAAAGGACGGCGATCCCCTGCTGGCCTATCCCAATGTCATCGGCAGCGCCCACAATGCAGAAATGAGCAGCACCGCCCACCGGGAAGCCCTCATGAACGCCCTCCATAACATCCGCGCCTTTATGGATGGAAAGCCGGTGAAGGGAAAGGTGAACAGGAATGAATATGAAGCTTGAGATTTGAGATTTGAAGTTGTGCGTTTATAAGTAAAAATAAAAGCTGTGAAGGGATTTTCCTTTCACAGTTTTTCATTGACAAAAACAGAGGGAGGAGAACCATGTGTACCTATGGCTATGTGCGTGTATCCAGCAAGGACCAGAATGAAGAAAGGCAGATTGATGCCATGAAACGAGCAGGCCTTGCAGAAGATCACCTATTCGTGGACAAGAAATCAGGAAAGGATTTTGACCGTCCCCAGTACAAGAAAATGATGAAAAAGCTGCGAAAAGGCGATGTTCTTTACATCCTTTCCGTAGACCGGCTGGTCCGTAATTACAAAGAAATCCTTCATCAGTGGTACCTTCTCACCAAGAAGAAAGAGGTCTATATAAGTGGTACTGGATATGCCCCTTCTGGACACCAGAAGAGGCGGGGACCTGATGGGCACCTTTATTGCAGACATTGTGCTGCAGATCCTTTCTTTCGTAGCCCAAAACGAAAGAGAAAATATCCGCTGCCGCCAGGCCCAGGGCATAGCGGCAGCCAAAGCCCGGGGCGTACGGTTCGGCCGGCCTGAGAAACCGGTACCGCCGGAATTTGAAGATCTGAAAGAAAAGGTGAAAAAGGGGGAATCACCTGCGCTGCCGCCGCCCGTCTGTGTCACATGCCCCGCACCACTTTCCTGTGGAAATGCAGAAAGAAACCATGAAACAAAATGGAGAAAACCGTTCTTCCCACAAGAAAAAGCTCTTCCCCGAAGGAAAGAGCTTTCCCTTATGTATCTTTATTTCCTGGCAGCCAGTGCTTCCACCTGTTTCTTGAGTGCTTCGATTTCTGCTTTCATTTCAGCATTATCCTTTGCATTCTGTGCGTCTTTGGCTTTCAGCTCTGCGATTTCCCTGCTCTGGTTGTCAATGACTGCTGCCATTTCCGCTTTAGAATACTTGATATACTTATTGCTCTTTCCAAATTTCAAAGAGAACCCGCCATTTACCATGTTACGGTTATCACCCATGGTCCATCCCAGGTTAAACATGGTCCTTTCATTGGGACGATAGAAAAGTCCCACAGCAGCAGCGGTGGCATTGCGGTAATTGCCTACGCCGGCAGCAAAGTCCCATTTATCCTGCGGATCATAGTCCAGCGGATGAAGCGCTGCCAAAGCAGCGGCACCGGCACCGACCTTATTGACGCGGTTATCGAGGTCAGAAATACGACCATTCATATGGTAAATAGATTCCGTGTTGGCCGTTACCTGATTATCCAAAGCCGTCAGGTTTTCACCAGCCGTATTGGACTGTTTGACGAAGGCCCCATCTTTTGCAACTCTCGTTTCGTTGTAAACCGTCCCAGCATTGACAGCGTTCTTGGAACCTTGTTCAATCGCCGTGTCAGCAACATTCTTGATTGTCGTGTCTTCCCGCAATGTGATAGTCTTGCTGTCATCACCATCGTAGTTGATGGCGTTCTTGGTCGCAGCTTGCAGCTGATCTTCCGTAGCGGCCTGACCGGACGTAATCTTAGTGGGGTCCCAAGTCTTGTTCTTGAGGCCATTGACCGTGCCCTGATTGCCCTTGTTGATTGTCACATCACCAATCGAAGCCATCTCACTGGCCGTAATGCTATTTATATTGAGGTCTTTTGCAATATCCACCTTATACGTAATCGGACCATCTGCCACGTCATTTTCCGTTACGCTCACATTGCTTGAGCCAGCTTCAACTTTAACGGATTTCTTTGCAATATTATTGATGACTGTTTTACCAGCATCCGTAATGTTGGACAAGTTTGTATCAGCCTTTGTCTTCTGTAATGTTTCGATATTCTTACTGTTTGTATCGATACGACCTGAGTTCTTTTCGATAGCCTCGCCATTTTTTCAATATTTTGCGCATTGGTCTGAACAAGAGCTGACGTCTTTTCGATAGCTTGACTGTTCTTTTCGATGTTCTTGGCATTCGTATCAATACGCGCCGAGTTCTTTTCGATAGCCTGACTGTTCTTCTCGATATTCTTGCTGTTCGTATCAATGCGCGCCGAGTTCTTTTCGATAGCCTGACTGTTCTTTTCGATGTTCTTGGCATTCGTATCAATACGTGCCGAGTTCTTTTCGATAGCCTGACTGTTCTTCTCGATATTCTTGCTGTTCGTATCAATGCGCGCCGAGTTCTTTTCGATAGCCTGACTGTTCTTTTCGATGTTCTTGGCATTCGTATCAATACGTGCCGAGTTCTTTTCGATAGCCTGACTGTTCTTCTCGATATTCTTGCTGTTCGTATCAATGCGCGCCGAGTTCTTTTCGATAGCCTGACCATTCTTTTCAATATTATCAGCGTTTGTTTTTACTTTGCCATCGAGTGCATTTAAATTTTCGGCTACTGTATAACCAGACTTAATATAGTTTCCATCCTTATCAACATGGACTTCCTTATAGACAGTATCACCAGAAAGAATACCCGTATTTCCTTTTTCTATCTGACCGTCTACTTTAACAGAAATCGTTTTAACGGTCTGACCCTTTTCGTTCGGTGTTGCACTGTCTGTAATGCTGATATGTTCGCCTTCCTTAAGCTCCGTCAGCTGGCTAACATTAGCTGCATCCGTTGCTTTGACACCTGCTTTGACGTTGATGATGCGACGCGTCATTCCTGTTTCGCCAGACTGACCCACCGATTTACCGACGGAAATGACACCGTCATTGCCATCCGACTTCAGGATGTCCCGCTTCGTCACCTGGCTGCCATAACCGAGAGCCGTAGAGTTCGTGACTCCATTTGCAACACTTGCGTAGTAACCAAGTGCCATATTCTGGCCATAACCGGCATTTGCATGCATACCAATTGCGATACCGGTATTGCCGGCACTGGCGCTTTCACCTACGGCCAACGCATCGTTCTGGGCTTTCGCCTTCGTGCCAATAGCTACGGAATTATTGCCATTTGCCAGAGCGCCGACACCGGCTGCCAGAGAGTTCTTACCCTTTGCACCATCGTTGTTGTAGTTGCCAGCCTTTTCATCCGTGGAATTTACACTGTAGAAATGCGTCTGAGCTGCCTTCAACTGAGCCACATTGACGGCATCCGTATCCTGCGTGCCAGCTGCGACATTGGTAATCTGACGGGTCATGTTCTTAGAAGCATCGCCGACAGAAACGGCAGCCGCCGTCGATTTCCAGGTGCCAGTGGTATCAGTATGATGGTCACCATTTGCCGGGTCATAACCGACTTGCTCCTTATCGATAGCAGCTACCGAATCAGCACCGAGGGCCACGCCCCCCTCTTTCTGTGCATCGGCGTTATGGCCTATCATGACGATATTGGAAGCACTTGTTGTCAACGTCTTATCGGCTGTACCAAGAATGATATTGTTGGAAACATCATTTGCCAAGGTATGATTATCGCCGATGACAATCAGATTATCGTCTTTTTTAGCTATTTCTCGATCCTTCTCGCTTAAGACACCATCTTTAGTTGTATCCGAGAACGTCTTACCCTGAATGTTGTTGTTGGCACCAATAACATAGGCATGATTCACATTGGCAACGTTGTTATTGTAACCATCGACCATATTATATTGAGCACTATATTCATTTACATCGGGGATACCCAAAAAAGACAGTCCATCTTCATGATACAAGTTACCAGTCAATGTATTATTCACACCAATGGCTTGTGAGCGAACAGCATGGTCGATCTTGTTGCCGCCGCCAATGGCAAGCGTAGCTCCACCGCTTTCGCTGTCCTGCACTGCCTTCATCAAAGTATTCTGCAAAGCCTGTGCTGAGTCTCCCCCACTTGAAGGCGCAGAAATATTAGTGATAGAATTTTTAATTTCATTACCCGCCCCAAAAATCAGAGAACCATTGGAGTTAGAAGCTCTGTTGGCAGTGCCTACGATACTGTTAGCAATTCCGGAATATGAGCTGTCAGAAGTAGCAGATTCAATGCTGTTCAGGGAGCCAGTAATGGTAGCACCAAAATTTTGAACACCATAGGAAGAAAATCCACTTCCATTATACTTTCCTGAGATAATAGAGTACGCTCCCGTTACAGAAGAGAAGGCACCTTGATTGAAACTGTTCGTTCCTAATGTGGTAGCATTAATATTAATTCCATATGTATTCGTTTTACTGGTATCAACAGTCTGATCTCCAATCCGTCCTCTGTAGTTATGAGAACCAATCATGACACTGCCAGTCCGTGCATAGGTATTATCGCCAAGAGCAATGCTTCCCGCTACATTTTCGGGATTATTAGGGATTTGTAAAGTTCCAAGCCAATTGCCACTATGATATTGGGTCTGCCCTAATGCAAATAAAGACTCCTGTTTCCCTGTCATATTATTAACAATAGCATTTTTACCAATGGCAATGCTGCCGCCCTGGCTGGCATAGTTGTCAATGACAGCGCCGCTTCCGACTGCTACATCACCGGTTGACTTGCTTTCGCCATTTGAATATTTGATAGTTGCTCCCTTACCGATGGCAACATTTTCTGCCTTTGGTGCACTGCTGCCTGTACCAACGGCAACACCATTGCCGCTTCCTGACGTATTATCAGTTGCTGCTGCCAAATTTACCGTTCCAGCCCCTGCCGTCAAAGCCAGCACTGCCAGAAGAATGGCGGCGGTTTTCCGCCCTGTCCGGGATATAGATCCGGATTTCCCATGGCTCTTTGCCGTTTCAGATACTGCCATATACATATTTCTTGCCCTGTTCCATACCAGTTTATAAATATGATTCATAGGATATTCCCCTTTTCTTCTGCTAACCGTATATTTCTAAACTGCCAATCCTCCCTGTATCGGCAAAATAGTTTACCTTTTTGACAAACCGTCTTATGGATATTTAAAATCCTGTCTACATAATCATACCAGGTAAACTGCTGAAAATTTTATTTTTTGGCTATGTCACAACAAACAGTTGATAAATAGCCATTTTTATAGGGGAGTATC
>OCSH01002068.1_pt1 | contig 12746 bp, 5 predicted proteins | sample 1538371 | NCBI WGS metagenome assembly OCSH01 (sample SAMN04571687, study PRJEB22368) | human gut metagenome | biome: human gut; material: stool | host: Homo sapiens | place: Luxembourg | collected 2012-06-01 | reverse complement strand
ATTGGCACATTACATACGTGTTCACCTTACATGGAACCGTTCCAAACGTCTCACCGTAGGAGGTATTCTAATGATCATCGGAGCTGTATGGACCATTTATTCATTCTATATCCAGGCTGTGCCCGGAGAAATTCTTTCCACACCTGTAATAGAAATAGGATGGGCTTTCTGTACAATCAATTGTGTGCTTCTTACAACGGGTACATTCCTTATTTTCACATGCATCAATCGCCCAAATCCCCCACGAATTCTAACAGAAGCATCAAAACTCAGCTATGGCATGTATCTCATGCATATATTCTGGCTCGGGTTGTGGGTAACAGTATTCAAGCACACTCTGGCACTGCCTACCGTTGCGGCTATACCTTGTATTGCAGTGAGTACATTCATTTGCTGTTTCGTAACAGCAAAGATCATCTCATTTATACCGGGCAGTAAATGGATAATAGGATAAATATCAAATACACTTTCGCTCAGTTGGCCTCGCTTCTCAGCATGAGGGTGACCATTTATAATGGCCTATTCTGCCATTACAAATTCTATGATTGTCCGGCCTTGAGTAGCGACAATGGGGTTCTTTAAGTTATACTTAACACCATTTACCAACATGGCGGATAGCTTACTGCCTGTTCCTACCATCTTAACATCCAATGTCCCCATCTGATAACGCAAGTCTTTAAGTTCTTTAAAACCCAAATCTTTCATCAACTTAAAGTTGGGTGCAAAAGTTACCCCCGAAGTTGAAAATGACATACCAAGCAAACCACTGAAAACCATGTTTATATACCCCGTAGCCGACCAAGTCTGATCATATACAGAATTCCATTGGCCACCCTGCTGCCAGCCTCCATCAACCTTGCCCGTATCCTCATTATATATTTCATAAAAGCAGTTATTACCCTTATTGATGGCTAAATCAGCAAGATTCATCATCTCCTTCATGAAGATGTCATCTCGTCCACTCTTGCTACAGGCATCCGCCCAAAAGCCATTGACAAATGGCCACACAATCTGATTATGGCGACCGGGATGCTCCTTTGAGAAACGTTTAAATGCTGGATAAATGGAAGGCAAACCGTATTTTCCCATATAAACTCCGTTGATGATTTTTTTTGCTTCCTGAGGAGTCACAACCTGGAACAAAATAGCTAAAGAAATACCCAATCCTTCCTGATAAGCATGCACTTTGCCATTTCCATCAATCAGATAGTTCAAACGGTTCTGTTTCTTATCATAGAGATATTTACGTATATTTTCCTTTTGGATAGAGGCCTTTTGCTTATATTCCTTAATATTCTTCTTATCTCCTAACACTCGTGCCATATCAGCCAACAACTCATATGCTCGAAAATAAATACAATTTGTGCTCAAACACTTGATAGTCTTTGATCCTGGATGGTCCAACACATAAGAAGATTTATTGGTAGGTTCGTAGATGGGCTCTTCATATCCGGCAATACCGTCGTTGAAAACCGAAGGGCCTGTGAATAGACCGTATTTCTCATCATAGGCTTCCTTCTCCAATTTCTTCATTGTATTAGCAGAAGCTATATAAGCTTGTTTCAGAAAGTTAAGATCGTTGTTTTTCAGATAGAAATCATAGGCAGCCATAACCCAGATAATCTGATCCCAGTATTGATGTCCTATCAACTTCCGGTCATCGATTGTAACACTCCAGAGAGAATAAGCGGTTTTCTCCGGTATAAGTAGACTGGCAGCATTCCAAGCATTGATGGAAACATCACGTGTCCACTCACCGCCATATTGCCCTCCGGCTTTAATCAAACTGTCAGGAGCATTTTTATATAATGTCTTAGTGGCAAGTGTAAAGGCTTTATCGACTAACGGAGTTTCCGTTGTCAGTTGCTGAGCATTTACTTCTGCCGCTATGAAAAAAGCTGAAGCTAGAACAAAAAGACTTTTCATAATATTCTCGTTATTGATATAATGTTATATACTTATTAAAAAACTGCAAACTCATAAATACGTGTGTCCTTGCCATTAGCGGCCTGTACCGGTTGAGTAACCAACAGACGCAGATAGCGTACCTTCTCAGTCTTACCCAAAGAACGGTTGATAACATTCTGCTTGTTTCCGGTTACAAAGTCCAATGTGCGCCATGCTTCATTCGGGTTATTCCGGCCTTGCAAGAAGCAGCTGCCAGTGATATAAGAATAGCTTTCCTGAGCAGCATTCACCATCTTCCAACCGCTTATTTCCTTTTCCATTCCCAAATCAAAATCAATATAGTTAGGAAGCATAGAGGTATCGCACCATTTAGTATTCTCGTTTCCATCAATGAGAAATGCAGGTTTCTCATTGTCGTTGGTATATGTTCCGGTTTCAACAGATTGATCTTCAGTTCTGCTGTCTTCTGCAAGCTGGTATCATCTTCATTGGCAGTCTGGAATAAAGTAGATAGTGCTTTAACAGGTGCATATGGTTCTTCAACCAATGTAGCAGCAAAAATAACAATATCTTTATTATCGGGCAGGATAACCTCAGTTGCTTTAGCAGGGATGTCAATGGCAAACTTGAACATATAAGTAAACTCATAAGCATGATCTCCCTCAGCGGAATGGCGGTGTGTACCGACATAGGCCACTTCTGCATCTTTCAAATAGCCTTGTGTATGGCCTGTATGTCCCCATTGTCCGATGAAACCGGTATAAGAAGGAACGACAATCTCCTGCAAATTCTTCCCTGCCTGGAATACGCCTCTAACATCTTCTTCAGCAGTTGCCGCAGCAGCCAGTATATACAAACGGTTATAGGAATGTCCGGCAGGCAGTTGCAAGGTATTTCCGCTACATAACATACCATTCATTTCTTCTTTTGTTTCCAGATGGAAAGGAACACGATTAACAGTTATATCGGCAGGTATTAATTCAGCGGCATAAGAATAACCGGCTTCGAAATTAGCCTCCCAACGAAATTCGTTCCAGCTGAAACATTTACGGTCATAATTGAGAGGCAGTTGTTCGCATCGCAATTCTTCCTTCTTATTATCATTGAAACGGACTTTATAAGTCTTGATACTGTTGGGCTGTATGGAGACTTCCAGCTGATTACCGCTGAAGTCCGCACTTCCTATACTCTTCTCCGTACCATCTGCTTCAACGGCACTTGTAATAGTTCCTGCAAATGTCAGCACTGCATTTTGTGGAGCTTTGCCACCCGTTTCGTACACACGCACCACATATTCGTCCGAACTTTCCGCTTTCTTCAAAGCTTTGATGACAACGTTACTATTGTCCGAAGATGCGAAAGAGAAGGCTTTGCCCAATGTTCCGGAATGTTTCTCGGCAGCAAAAGCCTTCAGACGCTGATTCAATACTTCAGACTCCTTAACGACCTGCGCCTTGTCCAAACCGCCGGCATGCCCTACCAAACTATAAGTGAAAGTATGATATCCCAGGTCCTGACGGTCCTGATACGGATAGTTGTTCTTAGTCTCGGGTGTATGAAGCAATGTCAGGCGGAGTGTATGATTATCAGGTTTATCCCAGCCATATTTACTGTCATTCATAATAGAAACACCATAACTTCCGTCACTATCGGTTAAATCCGCCCAATATTGGGCATATACTTCATAAGCGGTCAATATATTATTACCTCTCTGAACGCTGCCTATACCCAGATCGTAGGTCGCCTTTTTGTTATCAACATTCAAGGGGAATTCTGCTTTCAGCAGTGCATTCGTTGACTGCCAGTTTATCTCATTGTAAAAGTCTATACGGTCAGCCAATTCTCCCTCGTAAAGCCGGATATACTGACGGAACAACGATTTGCCATGGCGCTTTTCTATACACAAAGTCTTGCGCAGGGCACCATTCTCACACAGATTCATTTTCACATCTTCAGTAATAGAAACAGGTGCACGGTCAATAGTCTTTTTCAGAATCTCCCAAGCTGGCCAATTATATGATTCATTCTCAGTAAAAAGAGCCAAACGAATAGATTTGCCGTCCTTAACAAGTTCTTTATTATTTTTCTTATCGTAAAGCGAGATTATATCTCCCTGCTTATCCAATGAGATTTTATAGACAGAGTTCTCCACTGTTGTTTCTGAAACAAAAGAATCTGCCTGCTTCTGGCTTCCGGAAAGTCGGACATCATACACGGCATATCCTGTAGCAGGTACAGTTGCTTCTATCAATAAATACACAGTTCCATTCCGGTAAGAAAGTAATTGGGAAGCAACTTGCTTGCCTTCCGCATTATAAACACTGACACCTTTAGGGAATTTGGGAGCTTCAATCGCTACCTCCGCTACATCCGTAACCGGAAATCCAAGTGCATTGTAGAACACAACCGGAATACCCTTGACGCGAGTATCCATTTTCTCAGAAACAGCCCCTACCGAAGCTGTCAGAACACCTGAAAATTGCTTTAATGAAAGCAATTCATCATTCCACGAAAACTCATAAGCACGTGGGATACTGGTACCGGTAAGGTCATCATGGAATTGGTGGAAAATGAAACGCTTCCATGCTTCTGTCAGACTTTCACCCGGATAACCGGCTATACCCAACCAATCCGCTGCTACGGCCGCTCTTTCGGCAGCATCTCCCAAAAGTTCATTCTGACGGTTATAAAGTTTCATGGCAGCTTGTGAAGTATAACATCCGGTTCCATGTACATCCATCAGCAATTCACCGTTGAAAACGGGCAATTCCGAATGTTTTTCATAAGGAAGATAATCCTTGAATAACTGATCGCTCGTTGCGCTGATTATTTCTAACGGTCCGTTCCCCTTGATACCTTTCTCTACAGAACTGACAGAGCCTATTGAGGGAGAACCACCCGTATCACCCGTACCATAATAGCGATAAACCGTATTCAATGGAGTGCGCTTAGTCAGTCCCAACAATTCTTTATCTTCCGACAGGTCAATGTTATTCCAGCGCTTACCATAATCATAGCCATGAGCAAGCATAATAGAAGAACCGTCAATCCCCTTCCACAATCCAAGCATAAAAGGATGTTTACTCTCTCCATAAAAAGGATGGTTACGCCAGTCGAGTTTCTGCGAAGAAAACCCGATGAGACCGCAATGTTTGGCAATAGTAGGCAACGTCCAGCCAAAGCCAAAACAGTCGGGCAAGAAAATATCCGTACTTTCTGTCCCGAACTCTTTTCTGTAATATTCCTGTCCAAGCAGGATGTTACGAATGGAAGACTCAACAGAGGGTACCAGCACATCCGATGCTTCCCAACTACTGCCACTGATATGCCAGCGACCTGAACGCACAAATGCTTTGAGTTGCTCATATTCACTGGGAAAGTATTCTTTCATCCAAGCATATTTGACACCTCCTTCAAAATTGAAGATATAATCGGGATACTTCTTCAACAAAAACAGATTACGGGACAAGGTATTCCAAACATACTCTTTGATGGTGGTTTGGACATCCCAATTCCATTGAGTATCCAGGTGGGCATCTGCCACCATATAAGCTTTCGCTTTTTTCTCCGGTTTTGCACTCTGTGCATGCATACTACCTGAACAAAGCAGCGCAGATGCTAATAGGATAACTGGTAATTTCATAGTAAAATATTCTATTGTGAATAATACAGATATTTATCAATCGCAAAAATAGCGGCACTTACCTAAAAGCATACCTATATTTATGCCATAAAAGTGTAATTACATGGCTATGGCTGTAAAACGCACAAAAAAGTCAGAAAAGTATTACTCTTTTTTCTATGCTTCCCAACCATATCCTACCATAATTCTCTATCTTTGCAATACCTAATTAGTCCGATATACAGATATGAAAAACAAACACTACTTCTCTCAAGTTTCACTGCTTATCTGCATCTTATGCTGCTTTCCGCATTTGATTCATGCATACAGTCTACGGCAATTTTCAAACAAAAACGGCTTATCCAACAGTGCTATCTTATCCCTTTACCAGGATCATCAGGGAGTCATCTGGATCGGTTCATGTGATGGTCTGAATATTTTCGACGGCACCAATATCCATGTATATAATCCTGTCAACCCGACGAAAGCCCCATTATCCGGAAACCTGATTAACGACATCATGGAGACTGAAAAGGATGTATTATGGATACAGACCAACTATGGACTGGACCGTCTGGATACTAAACTCCAGACATCCAAAAGCTTTACGGAGTTCAAAGACAAGAACTATATGGCAAAAAGCAGGGATAATGACCTTTTCATTGTAAAAGACGACGGATATATCTATTACTATCAACCGGAAAAACAACTCTTCCAAAAGTTGGAAGTACCTCAAATAGCATTCGGACACGTATTATCCACTATCATCGACAAAAACAATATTCTATGGGTATTCACTTCGAATAATGACACCCGCAGCTATCAGATAATCAAGAATAAAGAAGAGATAGCCCTCACCCCCAACAATCTTTTCAAACATTCCGAACAGTTATTATGGGCATTCGCAGAAGAAGACCTGGTCTATTTCATCGATAAGACCTACTCACTCTATGAATATGACTTCGGAAATCAACAGCAATACTTTATTGCAGATCTCAAAGCAGAAGTCGAAACACGCGGAGAAGTTTCTTCCATCATCAAACAACAAAACGACTATTACATTGGCTTCAAAAGCAGCGGATTGATCGTATTGAAATATATGTCCGATCAGAAAATAAAATACCAGATGCAAGATACAGAAATCCATTCCGGCATCTTCTGCCTGATGAAGGACAAATATCAGGATATTGTTTGGATAGGAACAGACGGACAAGGGGTATACATGTATTTCAATGATACTTTCTCCATTACCAATACACTGCTAGATACTCCTGTATACCAGATAAACAACCCCGTACGTACCGTTTACTACGACGAGGAACAAACCTTATGGATAGGAACCAAAGGAGGAGGTATATTGCGCATCAGGAATTATTCTCCGGAAACCAATGCAGCAGTTTCTTTCGACCGGATCTCCATCAGCAACAGTACCTTAACCGACAACACCGTCTATTGCTTTGCCCCCGGTTCTGCGAACAGGCTATGGATTGGAACGGAAAACGGGCTTAACTACTATTCATACCAGAATAAACAGCTGAAAGCGTTTACAGTGATAGCCGATGGAAAGAAGGTGAAATATGTACACTCTATCAACGAACTAAATGATACCACTTTATGGGTATCCACTGTAGGTGAAGGTATCGTAAAAGTTATTTTGGATAAAGCCGGTAGCTCTCCTTCCGTTAAATCGGCTACCAGAATTGTTCTGGATGACGGGCGTATGGCTTCCAATTATTTCTTTACCTCCTTCCAGGAGAATGATTCTATCCTTTGGTTCGGTAATCGTGGCTATGGAGCCTACCGGCTCAATGTCGAAACCGAACAGCTAACTCCATACAGGTTTGATAATGTAGTGAACAGTCAGACGGCCAATGATATTTTCGCCATTTATAAAAATGAGAAAGGATATTGGCTGGGAACCAGTTCCGGACTACTTCACTTCAATGAAGATTACTCACATTATCATGACAGGGCTGACCTTTTCTCAAACAACACAGTACATGGCATTTTGGAAGACCAGCAAAATAACCTTTGGATCAGCACGAATCAAGGACTGGTAAGGTTCAATCCTAAAACCAATACCGGGCAGACTTACGACCGGGAAAGCGGACTGGAAGTCACTGAATTCAGTGATGGAGCTTTCTATAAAGACTCGCGGACCGAAACTTTGTTCTTCGGAGGGACAAACGGATTTGTTACCGTCAAGCCTAATGCTTATATTATGGCAGACTATATGCCTCAAATAAACCTGAAGGGATTATCTATCTTCGGAAAAGAATACAATATTCATGATTTTCTCCACGACAAAAAAGGAAAGAAGATACTTCAGCTGGATTATAGCCGGAACTTCTTCTGCATCGACTTTATGGCAATAGATTATATAAATGGTAACAATTACTCTTATTCTTACAAATTGGACGAAGTAAGCAGCCAATGGATAGAAAGTGGAACATCGGCCAGCGCCATCTTCTCCAATCTTGCACCCGGACAATATACTTTGTTAGTGAAATACAAGAATAACATGAATGGAAAAGAGTGCGAACCGCAGAAACTTCTGATTCAGATTACTCCTCCCTGGTATTTAAGTAATTGGGCATATATTCTCTATTTCATATTAATCGCTTTGTTCTGCATTCTTGCTGTTTACAGGATAGTTCATCAATACCGCCGGAAGCAGCACCGCATGATTGAGAAATTGAACCGGGAAAAGAAAGAAGAAGTCTATGAGTCCAAGCTGCGCTTCTTTACCAACATCACTCATGAATTCTGTACGCCACTGACGCTGATTTATGGTCCGTGCGAAAAGATACTTGCCTACCCGCAATCTGATTCGTACATCCGCAAATACGGAAAGATGATACAGCAGAATACAGAAAAACTGAATGGCTTGATTCTGGAACTGCTGGAATTCCGCAGGCTGGAAACCGGTCATAAGGTGCTTTCTATCCAAAGATTATCCGTATCGGACAAACTCCGGAACATAGCGGAATCCTTCTGTGAATTGGCTGAAAATAAGAATCTGAACTATCGGTTGGATATTGAACCGGACATTGAATGGAATACGGATATCAGTTGTTTCAGTAAGATCGTCAATAACCTGATCTCAAATGCCTTCAAATATACTCCGGAAAAAGGGAATATCACCATCGGTCTGAAAGTAGAAAACCAGCTTCTAACCCTTAATATATCCAACTCAGGAAAGGGGATAGCGAAAGAGAATCTTGCAAAGATATTCGATCGCTATAAGATATTGGATTCTTTTGAAATGAATGGCAAGAATTCACGGAATGGGCTGGGATTGGCTATTTGTAAGAATATGGTTACTCTGTTGAACGGTGAAATCAATGTCAGCAGTATTCAGAATGAGATAACTACATTTACAGTCACTTTACCGGAACTATCGCCCACTGCACAGGAAACAGAAACACCCCAAAAAGTGTATGCAACAGGACCTCTGAATACAAATACGGAGCCCATGGAACTGGAACAGACCACTGTTAATTTCGACACTTCCAAGCACACGGTTATGATCATTGACGACGATCCTTCTATGTTATGGTTCGTCTCGGAAATATTTGTAGATAAATACAATGTATTATCTTTCAATAACGCTACAGAAGCTTTAGCCAGCCTGGAACTGAAGCAGCCGGATCTGATTATTTCAGATGTGATGATGCCTGAAATAGACGGGCTTTCCTTTGCCCAGAAAATCAAGCAAAACAAGTTATGGAGCCATATTCCACTCATTCTACTGTCTGCCCTTCATCACGAAGACGATCAGGTGAAAGGCATTGAAGCTGGTGCAGAAGTGTATGTGACGAAACCTTTCAATGTAAAATACTTAGAGAAAGTAGTCTACCGATTGATTAAAAGAGAATCGGACCTGAAAGAATATTATAGTTCCATATTCAGTTCATTCAAAGTGGAAAACGGGAACTGTATCCACAAAGAAGATCAGGAATTCCTGGATAAGGTGATAGAAACCATAGAAAAGAATATCACAAACCCTGACTTATCCGTTGAACTATTGAGCAGTGACCTGGGCTATAGCACCCGTCAGTTCTACCGTAAATTAAAACCTATAACAGACAAATCTCCTGCTGATATCATCAAAGAATATCGCCTCACAATGGCCGAGCGACTGTTGCTGACAAAGAACTATACCATTGAGGAAATTATGGACAAGACAGGTTTCAATAACCGCGGAACGTTCTATAAGTTATTCTCCCAGCGTTTCGGTATGCCACCACGCCAATATAGGGAACAGCAGAAAGATAGTGTGAAGAAAGAATTGACAGATATGGATTCTATCAACGAATAGCGTCACCGGATAAGAATAAAAAAGGGAAGCTTTACTTCCCTTTTACAATCCTCTTAATATCATTCAATTTATTCAATGCCTCCAGCGGAGTCAGATTATTCACATCCAGATTCAAAATCTCGTCACGTATCTGGCAGAGCACAGGATCTTCTAACTGGAAAAAGCTAAGTTGCATGCCGCCACGCGTCTCTCCTACTTCCGCCATCGGCTTACTTGCAATACCTTGCTGACGATTGTCCGCCTCAAGCTGTTTCAGAATGTCATTCGCACGTTTTACGATACTTTTCGGCATACCTGCCATCTTTGCCACATGGATACCAAAGGAGTGTTCACTACCGCCACGTTCCAGTTTACGCAGGAAAATGACCTTATTATCCACCTCCTTAACGGAAACATTGTAGTTCTTGATACGCTTGAAGCTTTTCTCCATCTCGTTCAACTCGTGATAGTGCGTAGCAAACAACGTACGTGCCTTGGCTTTAGGGTGTTCATGGATATGCTCTACAATTGCCCAGGCAATAGAAATACCGTCGTACGTAGATGTACCTCGTCCCAACTCGTCAAAAAGCACCAGACTGCGCGAAGAAAGGTTATTCAAAATATCAGCCGCCTCGTTCATTTCCACCATGAAAGTAGACTCTCCGACAGAGATATTATCACTGGCACCTACACGGGTAAATATCTTATCTACCAAACCGATATGTGCACTCTCGGCAGGTACGAAACTGCCAATCTGCGCCAGTAGCGTTATCAACGCCGTCTGTCTCAGCAATGCAGACTTACCCGCCATGTTCGGACCGGTAATGATGATGATCTGTTGCGAGCTACTATCCAGCACCACATCATTGGCAATGAACTTCTCTCCTATGGGAAGTTGCTTCTCGATAACCGGATGTCGTCCCTGGCGGATATCCAGAACATCGTTATCTTCGATGACAGGACGTATATAGTTATTCTCACGTGCCACATTGGCAAAAGACAGCAAACAGTCCAGACGCGCGATCTGGTTTGCATTCACCTGAATGGCAGGAATAAACTCACTTAGAGCCTGTACCAATTCCATGTAGAGCTGGGTTTCCAGTATCAATATCTTATCTTCGGCGCCGAGAATTTTCTCTTCGTACTCTTTCAGCTCTTGTGTAATGTAACGTTCGGCATTGGCCAAGGTCTGTTTACGTATCCACTCCTGTGGTACCTTATCCTTATGTGTATTGCGCACTTCAATATAGTAACCGAATACATTGTTGTAACCGATTTTCAGACTGGGAATTTCAGTCAGTTCACTTTCCCGTTGCTGTATCTGTAGCAGATAATCTTTACCGGAATAAGCTATCTGGCGTAATTCATCCAATTCGGCATTGACGCCTGACTTCATAACACCACCTTTGTTTATCAGCAACGGAGGATCATTATTAATCTCTTTTTCAATGCGGTCGCGAATGGACTTACAGATATTCAGTTGTTCACCGATACGGTTCAGACTAGCATTATCCGCCTCCAGACAAGCTTCCTTTATAGGCTCAATAGCCTGCAAAGCTACCTTTAATGCAACTACTTCACGAGGAGAAACACGCCCTACAGCCACTTTAGAGATGATACGTTCCAGATCGCCTATCAAATGCAACTGTTCTTCGATCAGTTCTTTGAAATCCGGCTGACGGAAAAAATATTCCACTACATTCAAGCGTTCATTGATAGGCAGTACATCTTTCAACGGAAACACCAACCAGCGCTTCAGCAAACGGGCACCCATCGGACTGATAGTCTTATCAATCACGTTCAGCAAGCTGCTGCCTCCATCATTCATGCTGCCTATCAGCTCAAGGCTACGGACCGTGAATTTATCCAGACGGACATATTTATCTTCTTCAATACGTGCCAAAGAAGTGATATGCCCGATTTGGGTATGCTGCGTCATGATGAGATATTGCAGGATGGCTCCCGAAGCGATGATACCATTCTTGAGATGCTCTACACCAAAACCTTTCAGATTCTTTGTTTCAAAATGCTTCAGAAGTTTCTCACGGGCAGTGGTCTCTGTAAATACCCAGTCGTCCAGTTCAAAAGTAAAGAACTTACTTCCGAAGTTACCCTCAAACATGCCACGTTTTCCACGTTCAAAAAGCACTTCTTTAGGAGCGAAGTTATTCAAGAGTTTATCTACATAGTCGAAAGGTCCCTCTGCAGTGAGGAATTCACCCGTAGATATATCGAGAAAAGCTACACCGCACGCTCCTTTACCAAAGTGTACGGCAGCCAGAAAGTTATTTTCCCGGTAATTCAGTATATTATCATTGATGGAAACACCGGGAGTTACCAGTTCCGTAATGCCCCGTTTCACCAGTTTCTTGGTCATCTTCGGGTCTTCCAACTGGTCACAGATGGCCACACGCTTCCCGGCACGTACCAGCTTAGGTAGATACGTATCCAATGCATGATGAGGGAATCCCGCCATTTCAACAGTCTTTCCTTTACCATTGGCACGCTTAGTCAGGGTAATTCCCAGGATTTCGGCTGCAACAACAGCATCGGTAGAATAAGTTTCATAGAAGTCGCCGCAACGAAACAACATTACGGCATCAGGATGCTTGGCTTTCAGGTCCAAGAACTGTTTCATCATCGGAGTAAGGACAATATCTTCTTCGCTCACAGTAGTCGTTCTTTATAAATTTATTAATATGCAAAAGTGCAGCTTATTTTCGCAGCCATGCAAAGATAATTCTTTTTTAGAAAACAAGTACTGAGGGGACTCAAATCCTTAGTAAGCCTTAACAAAAACAACACTTTTACTAAAACATGTTATAAAACACTCTTTTTTATTTGTTTTATTTGCAGATATCCCAGAAGTCCGTATCTTTGCAATGTGTTTTTCATAGTATTAGATTTAAGGTTAAC
>OCSH01002066.1_pt1 | contig 12756 bp, 10 predicted proteins | sample 1538371 | NCBI WGS metagenome assembly OCSH01 (sample SAMN04571687, study PRJEB22368) | human gut metagenome | biome: human gut; material: stool | host: Homo sapiens | place: Luxembourg | collected 2012-06-01 | reverse complement strand
CGTCCGGCGCTTGAGCGATACCATCTGTATCGAGAACGGATTGTCCATTGTGGAGAATCCCAAGCCCCACGGAAAAAGCTACAACAAATGGCTGGGTGATCAGGCCAAGCCCTCCCATCGGGAACAGCTGCGAGTGATGATTGACCGTGCGCTGGAGCAAAAGCCCACTGACTTTGACGCATTGTTGAAACTGCTTACAGAAATGGGCTGTGAAGTATCCCGGCGCGGGAAAGCAATCCGGCTCAAAGCACCCGGCTGGAAGAATGTAGCCCGCATGGATGACAAGCTGGGGGCCGGGTACAGTGAAGCAGAAATCCGTGCGGTGCTGGCCGGTGAAAAACAGCATACGCCCCGTAAAAATTCCGTCGTGCAGCCGGAGCCGACCAAGGTCAATCTGCTGGTGGACATTCAGGCAAAGTTGCAGGCTGGAAAAGGTGCTGGCTATGCTCGATGGGCTAAAGTTTTTAATCTGAAACAAATGGCGCAGACCATGAATTACCTGTCAGAGAACAATCTGCTGGAGTATGCGGTTTTGGAAGAAAAGGCTGCGGCTGCCACGGCACATCACAATGAACTTTCGGCGCAGATCAAAGCGGCTGAAAAGCGCATGGCAGAGATTGCTGTTCTGCGTACTCACATCGTAAATTATGCCAAGACCCGTGAGGTCTATGTGGCATACCGCAAGGCGGGTTACTCTAAGAAATTCCGGGAGGAACATGAGGAAGAAATTCTGCTCCACCAGGCTGCTAAGAATGCCTTTGATGAGATGGGCGTCAAGAAGCTGCCCAAGGTCAAAGAGTTGCAGACGGAGTACGCGAAATTGCTGGAAGAAAAGAAAAAGACCTATGCCGAGTACCGGCGTTCCCGTGAGGAAATGCGGGAGCTTTTAACGGCAAAGGCAAATGTAGATCGAGTGCTGAAAATGGAGGTAGAACAGGATGTTGAAAAAGAAAAAGACCACGGCCAGCGGTAAGCTGGTCCTGGTCAAAAGCGTTCGCAGAACGCGCAGCCACAGAATGAAATTCTGTGTTCAAAGGGGCTTGGGGGCGCTGCCCTCAACAAGCAAGCGGAGAGGAAAATCACGGAGGGATTTTCTTCCCTGCGGGCCTGTGTGTATTAACACAGGCATTGCTTGCCCCTTTTTACCCGGAAATGAAAGGAGCCAGTGAGGAAACAGTCAAATTTCACTCACCGGCTCAATTCGTTTCAAATTTCTCGGATAGTTCTGTTAGTTCTTTCGCGGTCTCCTGCGTATGGCGCAAGAGGGTTTCACGCATTTCTGACGGACAGTTGCAATAAAGTATCTTCATCTGAGTGGCTCCCTCATCTTCTGGAGAAACATCTGGATTGATCAGAGTGTCCAGAGAGATCGGCAGAACCTTTGCCAACGCCTTCAAAATCAAATAAGATGGATTTATTTTTCCTTTTTCTTTTTTGCAATTTGCTTGATAGATACATGGCTCAGATCCGCAAGTTCTTGTTGTGTCAGGTCTTTTTTCTTTCGGGCTTCCCGCATTTTTTGCCCCAAAGCGGTCAAATCATCAATCGGCATAATCGTTCACCTCAAATATATTCTATCGTGCCGATTTGCACAAAGGAATAACCTTATTATACCTGTTGACAGATACGATTATACTGATTTTGTGAGAGGGAATAGAAAAAGTGCAGTTGTATCCTTGATGAGCTATGTTACAATGTTGATAGTAAGGAAAAATAAAAAATGTTTTGATTTTTAGATTTAGGACATTTCTGTAACATTTTGTGTTTATCCTATCAATATAGTTGAAAAATAAGGAAGGAAGTGAATGTCTTGAAGAAGATTCTAATTGTAGAGGACGATCAGCTTTTGAATCGGACATTGGCATACAATCTGACCTCTGATGGATATGAGGTCATTTCTGTTTTTAATTTTGACAGCGCGGTAAGAAAGCTGCGCGAAAATGAATTTGATGTGGCACTGTTGGATATTAACCTCCCCGATGGCAGCGGACTGGATCTGTGTGAAGAAATCCGGAATCGCGGTCAGCATACCTATATCATCTTTATCACAGCCAATGATAAGGAGAGCGATATGCTCAAGGGATATGAAGTCGGCGGCGCGGATTATGTGACTAAGCCCTTTTCTGTGACAGTGCTTTGTAAAAAAGTGGCGGCGGTTTTTGCAAATCTGGAGCTGCGGACACCCCGGCATGATCTGTTTGATGATGGCTTTCTGAAAATCGACTTCTCCGAACAAAGTGCGTCCCTTGCCGGAGAATCCCTGGACTTTACACCGAAGGAATACCGCACCCTGTTCCTGTTCGTAAAGAACCCCCGGATTATTCTGACCAAGCGGCAGATTTTAGAGAAGCTGTGGGACATTGATGGGGACTTTGTGGATGAGCATACGCTGACGACGATCATCAGCCGTATCCGTAAAAAAATCGAAACAGACGAGCGGAAATATATTAAGACAGCTTACGGCATGGGCTATCAGTGGATCGGCGGTGAGCCTCGATGAAACTGCAAAATTTATCCGTTAGGGCATTTTTGAGAAAAATTGTGGCGGGGACTCTGCTCACTGCCGCTTTGCTGCTGTTGATTTTTTTCCTGTTGACGAAAGATGTGCGTGTTGTCATCTGCGGCATTATTTTGACAGCTGCATTTTACATTTGGGGCATGGTTTTTCTGCACTATTTTCAAAAGAAACTTTCTCTGTTCACCGATGGTTTGTGCCAGACCTTGGATCACATGATGGACAGTACAGACCGGCCCCAGGTAGACTATGAAGCGGAAACACTGCTGTCTCGGATCAGCCACCGTCTGGAACGACTCTATAATGTGATGCAGAAAACCAGACACATGGCAGAGGGAGAAAAGGAAGAACTGCAATCCCTGGTATCGGATATTTCCCACCAGACCAAAACCCCCATCGCAAATTTGAAGCTAATCAACGATACGATGCTGACAAGGCCATTGACAGAAGAAAAGCGCAAGGAGTTTTTGCAGGCCACAGGCACACAGCTGGATAAACTGGATTTTCTCATTCAGGGAATGGTGAAAACTTCCCGTCTGGAAACGGGTGTCATTACGCTGGAGAAACAAGATGCTGTGATCGGGGATACGCTGGTGAGCGCCATCAATGGTGTTTTGGCTCCGATGGAACAAAAAGAGATCAGCCTGTCGGTGGACTGCCCATCTGATTTGACAATATCCCATGACAGCCGCTGGACTTCCGAAGCATTGTTTAACATTCTGGATAATGCGGTAAAGTACACCTCTGCCGGTGGCAGCATCCAGGTGAGGGTACGGGATTGGGAAATGTATTTGAGGATAGATGTGACGGATACAGGCAGAGGCATCCCGGAACATTCTCAGGGCACGATCTTCAAACGCTTCTATCGGGATGAAGCGGTGCATGATATAGATGGGGTCGGAATCGGCTTATACCTTGCCCGTGAGATCATTACCATGCAGGGCGGCTATATTACCGTCGAGTCTAAAGTTGGGGAAGGATCAACTTTTTCCGTGTTCCTGCCCATAAAATAATTCTGAGGCAGTCTGTTTTGGCAGGCTGCCTTTTTTGAAAAATTTTTAGAGGACAATGGATTTTAGGACAATTCTGCAACATTTGGGATTTATGCTGACAGCAACATCATGAAATTGGAGGTGGCCTTATGGAAATCACAAAGACATTACTCATCAATGCAGCTTGCTTGCTGATCCCGCCGGTCGTTGTTGTTCTGCTGCTCCGGCACTTCTTTCCAAGAAAAATCAGATGGTCGGCTGGTGTGGTGGCTCTGGTAGATCTGGTGATCTTCTGGACAGATATTTCTTATTATGAGAGCGTTTGGCTGACGCTGTTTTTTGTTGTAATTCAGTTAGCAATGGTTTTGCTTATATCTATCCGGCTTTATAAAAAAGACACACGAAAATGAATTGTCCTAAAATTGAAGCAATTCACCCTAAAACTGTTGAGCCTTTGGGATATTTCTGCAACATTTGGGGGTTAGGATAACAGCGAAAGGAGTGAATGGCTATGACGTTACCATTTGAAAATGATACCCGTATCATTGTAAAGAAGTTGGCAAAACGAAACTTAAAAGCAGATAAAAGTCGAAACATCCTCATTATCATTACGATTGCCTTAGCTACCTGCTTGATAATGACAACGACCTTGTATTTTTTTGCTTCTCAGCGAAAATCATTAAATGATGCGGCTGGGCGTTATCAAGCAATTATCAATGAAGTCGATAATGATACCATTACGAAATTAGTAAATGACGATAGGGTTCAAGTGGGGGTAAGTCATTTATTGGGTTTAGTATCTTATGGGGACTACAAATTAACCGTTCGTTCAATAGATGAAATACTAATGAAATTAGCAAAATATCCTGATTTAGAGGGAAAATTGCCCAAATCTACAAATGAAATTGCTATCACAAAGGCGTTTCTTGATAGAGCTGGATTGTCCAAATCCATAGGCGATACTATATCGTTAAATCTGGGAGAGCGAGAAAAAGATTATACCTTATGTGGTATTTTGCCTGTCGAAAATTCAAATTATTCCGTATTCGTGTCGCAGTCCTATATTGAAAACAAGATCAGCGAACCGGCATACTCCGCTTATATCCGTTTGAATGAATCTGATGGTTGGTCTAAGGCTGCTATACAAGCTGAATTATCAACATTGTGCAGAGAATTGGAAATACAGCCGGAGCAAATGCAGTTTTCAACATATTATTTTTCTCTCATTGAACAGAGAAGCAGTCAATATATCACTGTAATAGCATTTATCAGTCTTATTATCGCTTTGGCGTGTACCCTTGTTATTTACAGTCTGTTCTATGTGTCCATAGCCAGAAAAACAAAAGAATATGGAAAACTGCGGACAATAGGGGCAACTGGAAAACAGATGAAAAGAATCGTTTTTAGAGAGGGATTTCATCTTTCCAGAATTGCTATTCCGATTGGAATATTAGCCGGTGCAATAGCGGGATATGTCCTTGTCCCGCAAGGCTGGAACACTTTAATGGTATTTGTAATTGCCGCTGTCACAGCTCTGTTTGTGTATCTATGCGTTATGATTGCTGTAATTAAGCCAGCCAAAATTGCTGCTCATGTTACGCCTATTGAAGCAGTCCGTTATATGGCGGGCAATAATGATGTAATGTCAAACAGTACAAAAGTGTTACATCGTTCTCTATCCGCGAAAAATTTAGCGTTCCTTAATTTTGCGAGGAACAGAAAGAAAACCGCTTTAACGATCCTGTCGTTAGGGGTATGTGGAATTTTGCTGATGGCAAGCTCTGCATATTTTAATTCCATTGATCCCTTAGCGATGGCGCGTAGGAGTTTTCCTTACGGAGAAATTCGCCTTGAATTAGGCGATTACGGGCCGCAGGCACATAACAGCGAACAATATTCAGAACTCCAAAAATCGAATCTGCTTACAGAAGATTTTAGAGAATCCATTTTGGACATAGATGGTGTGGAAGAAATAAAAGAATACCAAGGCACCGTTTTGAATGTTCGTATGCCAACGGGAGATATTGAACCGATTGTTTCAGACGCATATACGCCAAGCTCTCAAAAATTGCTTGAACAATATTTGATTGATGGTACAGCGGATTTGCAGGAACTACTTAATAATAATGGCATTATTATTGAAAATGGCCCACAGTGGAAAGAAACTTTTGGGTGGGATGCCGCGATTGGGGACGAACTTCTGATTGAAGTTGGCGGACAAACATTGGAAGTAAAAGTAATGGGAATTGTGGATGCGAATATCCCGTATGGCGGATATGATACGCTATTTATTCCTTTAGAAATGCTGTCAAAGATCGTTCCTATTGATAACCTCAATTATCAATTTATTGTAGATACAGATGACAGTAAATGGGCAGCCGCAAAAGATGAAATACAAAAGATAATTCCACCGACTTCCAGCCTCTATGTTAGTACCTTGAATGATTGGGTAGAGGCATACAACGAAAAACTATTGAATTATCGTATGCCAGTCTACATTTTTATTATGTTTATTGGGGTTTTTGGCATTATCAATCTGCTAAACACACTGATAACAAACATCTTGACACGGAAGCGAGAATTGGGTGTTTTGCAAGCAGTTGGTTTGAGCAGTAAACAGCTTTCAAAAATGTTATTGATAGAGGGCCTGTTCTATACATTAGGGGTGTTGCTTCTTTCCATATCATGCGGAACTCTTATCGGGTATCTTCTCTGCACCGTCTTTAGTGCAATGAGTATTTTTGGAAAAGTAAGCTATCATTTTCCGACAGTTGAAATGTTCAGTTATTTTATACTGATGCTTGCTGTCCAAATGCTTTTCTCGTGTTTCGCAATTCGGCAGATAAAAAAACAATCTCTGGTAGATCAAATACGGGAATTGTCATAAGAATTTTTGAAATGTCCGAGCATTGTAACATTTCGCGGACATTCATGATTTACAATTATGTCCTCACCCCAAATAGGAGGCAAAGACCATGAAAAAAACGATGGTGATTTCATTTATAGCTGCTGCGATGCTATTGATACCATGTACAGCTTGTCATGTAGCAGAGAGCCACAATGAAGTACTGGCACAAGAAAACAAAGAGAACACTGTTAACGGAGGATATACCATTACAGATATTACTGACCCCGTTGAAGTTCAAAGCTACATTGAGCAGCAAGGCGGTGAATATACTGCCGATATTATGGCTGTTCATCAGGTTACATTTACCGATTATACCGCAAACGACATTACAGATCCGGCAGAAATCAAAGCCTATCTGGAAAGTCAGGGGCAAGAATATAACGAGAATATTACCGCTATTCATCAGATTACTTTCATTGACGGGGAAGCGACACCAGAGGGTTCCCTTTGCGAAGTTGAAAAATGAATTGTCCTAAAATTGAAGCAATTCACCATGGATTTTTATAGCGTTTAGGACAATTCTGCAACATTTCTCCTTTACTCTATATGCAACAAATTAAGAAAGGCAGGTAACTGTTATGAAAATTTTGCAGACAACGGATTTGAAAAAATACTACGGCACAGAGCCGAACATTACCCGCGCCCTGGATGGCGTGAACTTCTCTGTGGAGGAGGGCGAATTTGTGGCGGTGGTCGGCACTTCCGGCTCCGGTAAGTCCACCCTGCTTCACATGATGGGCGGTCTGGACACACCCACCTCCGGCAGCGTGATGGTGCGGGATAAGGAGCTGGCGAAGATGAACGATGAGCAGCTTACTATCTTCCGCCGCCGCAATATCGGCTTTATTTTCCAGAACTACAATCTGGTGCCGATCCTAAATGTCCATGAGAACATCGTCCTGCCGGTGGAGCTGGATGGGGATACGGTGGATCAGAAATTCATGGCGGATGTGGTGTCCATGCTGGGACTGGAGGATAAGCTGAAGAATATGCCAAACAACCTCTCCGGTGGCCAGCAGCAGCGTGTGGCTATCGCCCGCGCTCTGGTGTCAAAGCCCGCTATCGTCCTTGCCGATGAACCCACCGGAAACCTGGACAGCAGGACCAGCGCCGATGTGCTGGGGCTTTTGCAGAGAACAAGCCGTGAATTTAACCAGACGCTGGTAATGATCACACATAATGATGCCATTGCCCAGCTTGCAGACCGTATCGTGCGGATTGAGGATGGCAAAATCGTTGGATAAAGGAGGTGGCAGACATGACATTGCCTTTTGAAAATGATACAGGGCCGGTCATTAAAAAATTGGCGTCACGAAGTATTCAGACAGATAAGCGGCGCAACCTGTTTGTGATCGTAACGATTGCTCTGGCGGCAGCTTTGATGGCAGCGATTTTTTGTGCAGGAGCGGGAAGTGACAGAAAACTGGAGGCGGACATTCGGGGACAGTATCAGGCGGTTGTGGTGAATTGTGACCGTGATACGATTGAAAGACTGAAAGACTGCCCGGAAGTGGAACGCTGGGGCCTTTCCCAGAATTACGGTTCTGCCCGCTATGGTGACAGCGTTCTGACTGTGGAGTATGCGGATGCCAACTGGATGGAATTGGGTAAGAAGCCTTCCTTTACTGGGACACTTCCGCAGGCTGCCAATGAAATTCTGGTAGAACGGGCATTTCTTGATTATTTTGAAATCCCCGCAGAAGTCGGGCAGACCATAGAAGTGAATCTTGGAAACGGAAAGCAGACCTATACCGTCAGCGGTATCATGGATGTGGAGAATGACTCCCGTATGTTCCAGCTTTATGTATCTGAAGCATTTGTGGAGGAGATGGCGCAGGGAGAGCCGCTGTTTGAATTTCGGCTTCGTTATACTGGTGCTGATAGTATGGAGCTGGAGCAGCTCAAGGCGGATATTGCAGCATTCCTTTCTGCCAACGATGTCTCAGAGGATCAGATTTTTTACAGTTCCAACTATTTCGATATGCAGGGCTTTAAGTCCGGTGTGATGAAATATTACATTCCCGTGGCAATCCTTTTGCTGGTTGCCTGTGCCGTGGTCATTTACAGTATCTTTTTCATTTCCGTAAAGGGCAAAATGCGGGAATATGGACGCCTGAAAGTGATCGGCACAACACCAAAACAGATCCGGCGGATCGTGCGGCGGGAGGGATTGCTGTTATCTCTTTGCGGTATCCCACTGGGGCTTTTGGTTGGAGGGGCTATCGGGTTTGCTATTTTCCCGGCACATTGGAGCTGGATGGGCAATCTGCCCTATCTGGCTGCGACCGCAGCAGCCTGCGCCCTGACGGTATTTCTGTCCATTCATGCGCCTGTCCGCATGGCGGCGAGGGTATCCCCAATCGAAGCGGTCCGCTCCAGTGGTTATGAAACGGCAACAGACCGGAAGGATCAGAAAAACCACCGCATTACGCCGTTCTCCATGGCACAGATGAACTTTAGGCGGAGCAGGAAAAAGACGGTCATCACTCTGGTATCTCTGGGATTGACGGGTGTGTTTCTGGTAACAGCCGCTACGGTACTCAACTCCATCAGTCCCGAAAAGATGGCGATAGAAGCCATGGGAGATCACTGCAACTATGAGGTCAGCTGGATGGATTCGGGAGGCGCGGAAGGATTGCCTGCCATCGCGCGTGAAAATCCATTGACAGAAGAACTTCGTCAGGAGCTTCTTGCCATAGATGGTGTGGAATCTATCACCAGCCATGAAGTAACATCCGCAACGGTGAAATTCCCCCAGGAAAGTGTTGCATTAAAGTTCCCTGTATTTGACAGAGAGCAGATGGAACAATGGCTGCCGGAGGAAAATCTGGAACAGGGCAGCGTAGATTATGAGGAGCTTGCCGCAAACAACGGTGTGATCGTGACTGATTCGGAAGATCATCTTTTAAGTATGTTTTATGGCTATACGCCTGCGGTCGGGGATGTGCTGACCTTTGAATCCATGGACGGTAAGGCCATAGAAGTAACGGTCATGGGGATTGCGAAACCGTCAGTGACATCAGGCACCGGCGCATGGGGCCTGTTTACCCTTACAGAAGAACTGGCCGATCAGCTCTACCCGGACATTGAGAACAGAGAGGCTGTTTGGAATGTCCATACATCGGAGGACTCGGATGCGCTCAGGGCGTCTATTTTCAGCCTGCTGGAAAATCCGTGCTGACGGTCTTTTCCAGAGCAGACCATGCGGCATCCCTGGAATCGCAGCTAAAGATGATGACCCGCGGTGTTTATCTGCTGCTGGCATTCCTGTTTGTGTTCTCCATGGTAAATCTGGTCAACACCCTGATGACCAATCTGCTGGCAAGGCAGCAGGAGCTTGGGATTTTGCAGTCTGTGGGAATGACCGGAAAGCAGGTTTCCCGTATGCTGATTGCAGAATGCCTGTGGTACGCAGGGGTTACGGTATTTTTGTCAGTTGGCATTGGCGGAATCCTGGGCTGGATCTTTGACTATGTGATCAGCAGTTTTAATATTTTCGGGGAACTGTCCTATCAATTCCCTTTGATGGAAACGGTTGTTTTTGTTCTGGCACTTTTGGTCGTGACCGGAATCTTCTCTGTGGTTGCTGTCCGTTACTCTAAACGGCTTTCCCTTGTAGAGCGGATCAAGACCATGGACTAACCAGAGGCGGCGGCTTCCGATGTGAAGCCGCCGCTTTGCTGACAGCAGAAATATAAGACTTAAAGGAGATGATCAAAATGACAGTACCATTTGAAAATGATACAGGAAATATTGTCAGGAAACTGGCAAGAAAAAGTTTGAAAAGTGAGAAGCGTCGGAATCTCATGGTGGTGATCGCCGTTGCGCTGGCATCCTGTCTGATTTGTTTTTCGATTGTGATGGCTTTGTCTACCCGGCAGATAGAGAAAAATCATGTGGAGGATACCTATGAGGCGGTCTATACCAGGATTACCGAAGAAGATGTGTCCACCCTGAAGGGGCTGGATGACTTCTCAAGGGTAGGAGAGTATTATATGCTGGCTGTGGAACCTGCGGAGCAGGGATACAATGCCTCCTATATTTATTGTGATGAGGAAACGATGTATATTGCCCGTGACCAGATGAAGTTGCTGGAAGGCCGACTGCCCCAAAAGGAGAATGAGGTGGTGGTGAGCCGTTATTTCCTTTCCAACTATGGTGCAGACGCCGGGATAGGTGAAAAGGTTATGTTAAGCAGCGAGAGCTTTCACGGAGAATATACGGTGACTGGCATTCTGGAAGGCTATAAGGAAAAAGAGGTAAATGGCACATCCATCCTTCTTTCCAAAGAAGCCCTGAAGGGATGGAGCGGCTACGACCCCGCTGATTATCGTGCCTATGTGCATTTTAAGAATGAGCAGCAGATGGATGAAACAGAATTGACTGCCCGTAGCCGGGAGATTGCCAAGAAATATCAGCTGGAAATGCCGGTCATGAACCTCAGCTATATGAAATTCTATAAGCAGCCGGTGAATGTCAGTATGCTTGCGCTGGTTGCCGGAATCGCAGTCCTGGTCATCATCGGAGGGTATGTTGTGATACAAAGTATCTTCCGAATCTCGATCAATGACAAAATTCAAAGCTATGGACAGCTGCGGACCATCGGCACAACGCCAAAGCAGATCCGGAGTATTGTCAAAAAGGAAGGCCGTTTCTTAGGATGGGCTGGTATCGGAATCGGTATTTTGCTGGGATGTGCAGCCGGGTTTGCGCTGTTTTCCCGTGGGTTTCATTTGCCGTTTTATGCTGCTGCGGTTGTTTTGACTGCGCTGCTTGGCAGGTTTATGGTATCCATTGCGATCCGCAGACCGGTAAAGATTGCCGCCGGTATCTCCCCGATTGAAGCAGTCCGCTTTACCGGCAATCAGAGCGGAAAGACCCACACACATAAGAAGAATATGCGGTTAAATCCCCTCTCCATGGGAATTGCAAATTTCAGGCGTGACCGCAAAAAGACAATCAGCATCGTGGCTTCCCTAAGTCTGGGCGGGGTGATCCTTTTGGTGACAGCCTCTATTCTTCTGGTTCGTTCGCCGGAGCGGATCGCAAGGCAGTTTTTCCCGGATGGGGATTATAAAATTTATATGAACTCTGAAAAAACAGAATATGAGGTAATGTCGGAGGGAAATCCTTTGAATGAAGCGCTTCGGCAGGAGGTGCTGGCTGTGGACGGCGTGACAGATGTGATCGAGAATCGTCAGGCGGTTCATGTGCGGTTTGAGAATGAGGAGAGTTCTTCCGGCGGAATGTGCGATCTGTTGAGTGATAGAAACAGGGATCAGATGGAAGCGGCGCTTGTGTCCGGAACTTTACCTCAAGATTCCCATAGTATTGCACTGGATATGGAATATGCAGAAGATATGATTGGTGTAGATGTAGGATCGGTCATCAAACTTTCAATAGGGGATCAGGTGATTCCGGTAACGGTTTCCGGCCTGATTACGAATACTGAGCTTCAAAATGGTCATGGCGCTCTGGCATTGGACAACACCTGTATGGTTGCAACCAAAGAGCTGTTTCAGGAAGCAATGCCCATGATCGATTGCTTTGATTATTCCTGGAGCATTGTCAGCGATCCCCAAAAGGCGGATCAGATTGAAAACAGTCTGAGCGCGATCATTTCTTCTGATCCGGATCTTGACTTGGATACCATTGGGATACATAAGGATTATGAGGAAATGGAAAACCGGGTCGTTTTTGGAGGGCTTCAGGCGCTGTCCTGGCTGGTATTCCTCTTTGGCGTGGTCAATCTCATCAACACCACCCTCTCCAATCAGATGTCCAGAAAGAGGGAAAACAGCGTCTTTCGCGCCATCGGTCTGACCAGAAAGCAGCTTTGTCAAATGACCATTTATGAAGGGATCTGCTATGCGTTTTTTGCTGCGTTGGCAACCCTGGCAGTCGGCCTCCCGATTGCAGTGATCGCTGCCCGGAAATTCAGTGAAATGACTTTCTTTGGAGCGATCATGCCATATTCCTTCCCCTTCCTGCAAATGGGTCTGTTCGTGCTGGTGCTGTTTGGTCTGGAGGTTATCCTGTCCTTCTGGACAATGCGCAGACAGAAAAATCAATCGCTGGTGGAAGAAATGCGGGCGATGGAATAACCTTTTGAAAGTGGCGGGGCGGCAGTGCGCTGCCCCGCTTTTTCTATTATCATTTTATTTCTAATTAAAATCAGGAGTGGATATGAAAAAGATATTGTTGATTGATGATAGTGATACCTATATATGGAATCTGAGAAAGTATTTACAGCGCCGGGGCTACCCAGTAAAAACGGCTTCTACACTGGAAGAAGCGAGGGCCGTCATCCAAGAGGAAATGCCGCTGGTGGTCTGCTGTGA
>OCSH01002052.1_pt1 | contig 12856 bp, 10 predicted proteins | sample 1538371 | NCBI WGS metagenome assembly OCSH01 (sample SAMN04571687, study PRJEB22368) | human gut metagenome | biome: human gut; material: stool | host: Homo sapiens | place: Luxembourg | collected 2012-06-01 | reverse complement strand
GGCCGTCAAACTTAAGAACCCTCCGGCCGTCAGGCCGGTCAATCCTAAGAACCTTTTCCTTCACAACCCTTCTACACAACCCGCGGCGAAAGCCGCGCCCCTTTTTTAAAACCTGCGGCGAAGCCGCACAAAATTCCTATTTACCTCACTTTATCATAGTGCTATAATACAAAATACAACTTAAGTTTTCCGATGCCGGACGAAGCAGCTTTTCAGCTGCCTGTCCGGTTTTTTGTTTCTACGGGAGGCACGGAGTATGGGAGATGTATGGAGAGATTTACCAAAGCCCCAGGGGCTGTATGATCCGAGGAATGAGCATGATGCCTGCGGTATCGGTTTTGTGGCAAATATCAAGGGAAAGCGTTCCTATGGCATTGTGGATGATGCCTTGAAGATTCTGGAGAACCTGAAGCACCGGGGCGGTGAAGGAGCGGACCAGAAGAGCGGTGACGGCGCCGGTATACTGACCCAGATTCCCCATGAGTTTTTCCAGCGGGAGTGCGAGGTGCTGGGATTCCGCCTGCCTCCGGAGGGGCAGTACGGGGTGGGCATGATTTTTGCTCACCGCTATCATGATTTCCGGGAGGAGCAGAAGCGGATTTTTGAGGATATCGTGAAGGACGAGGGACAGACGGTGCTGGGCTGGCGGGAGGTGCCCATCGATGAAAGTCTCATCGGCGAGGAGGCCAAGCGCATACGGCCCCATTTCCTGCAGGTGTTTATCGGAAGAAATCCGGACTTGACAGAGTCCATGGATTTCGAGCGGAAGCTGTACATTATCCGGCGGCGGGCGGAGAAGAAAATCATCCCCCTCTCCGAGGGCATGGGTACGGATTTCTATATTGCCAGCCTGTCTTCCAAAACCATTGTGTACAAAGGCATGCTTACCAGCGACCAGATGCGCCATTTCTATCTGGACCTGTCGGATCTGGATTTCAAGACTGCCATGGCCATGGTTCATTCCCGCTTCAGCACCAATACCTTCCCCAGCTGGGCCAGGGCCCATCCGAACCGCTACATTGTGCATAACGGGGAAATCAATACCATCCGCGGCAATATCAACTGGCTCAATGCCCGGGAGAGCAAGTCCCGGCCCTCGGATTATCCGGAGCTCACCCGGGCTTTCCCGGTGGTGGACGATACAGGCAGTGATTCCGCCATGTTTGATAACTGCCTGGAGTATCTCCATATGGCAGGCCATTCCCTGGCCCATGCCATGATGGTTATGATTCCGGAACCCTGGGAGAAGGATTCCTCCATGAGCCGGGAAAAGAAGGATTTCTACCGGTACCACAATTTCATGATGGAACCCTGGGACGGACCGGCGGCCATCTGCTTCTGTGACGGCGTGTCCATCGGCGGCATGCTGGACCGGAACGGCCTGCGCCCGGCCCGGTACTATGTGATGAAAGATGACCGGGTCATTCTGTCCTCCGAGGTAGGCGCCGTACCGGTGGACCAGAAAGAAGTGCTCTACAAGGGCCGTCTGGAGCCGGGAAAGATTTTTCTCATCGACACCTCTCAGCAGCGCATTGTAAGTGATGAGGAAATCAAGCATACCATGGCCAGAGCCCATCCTTACGGCACCTGGTGCAGGGAGCATATCCTGGACCTGAAAGACCTGCCGAAGAAAGAAAGGAAAGCGCCGGCGCATCTGGAGGAAGAGCAGCGGGCCTTCGGCTATACCCAGGAAGATATGCGGGATATGATTATCCCCATGGCCCAGACCGGCAAGGACCCGGTGGGAGCCATGGGCATGGATTCGCCGCTGGCGGTGCTGTCGGAAAAGCCCCGGCTGCTCTACGATTATTTCCAGCAGAACTTTGCCCAGGTCACCAATCCGCCCATCGACGCCATCCGGGAGTCCATCGTCACTTCTTCCACCGTCTATGTGGGCAATATGGCCAACATTATGGACCCCGACGAAAAGGGTACCGCCGCCCTGGCCATGGACCGGCCCCTTCTGACCAATGAGGAAATGGAAGCGGTGAAAGAACTGCAGGACGACCGTCTTCGTCCGGTGGTGCTGTCCCTTCTCTACACCGACGGAAAAGGGGAAATGGAGAAAGCCCTGCATGCTCTCTTTGATAAAGCCCTGGAAGCGGTGAAGTCGGGCCACAATATCCTCATCCTGTCGGACCGGGGCGTGAACAAAGACCATCTGGCCCTCCCTGCCCTTCTGGCATCGGCGGGACTCCACAATTTCCTGATCCGTGAAAAAGTGCGGCCCGATGTGGGCATTATCCTGGAGTCCGGAGAACCCAGGGAAGTGCACCATTTCTGCACCCTCATCGGCTATGGCGCCACCGCCATCAATCCCTACCTGGCCCTGGACACGGCAGCGGACCTGGCGGAAAAGGGGAAACTGGGACCGGTGACAGTGGAGGAAGCCCTCAGGAACTACATGGACGCTTCAGTGAAAGGCATCCTGGCAGTGATGTCGAAAATGGGGATTTCCACAGTGAAGAGCTACCACGGCGCCCAGATTTTTGAAGCCCTGGGCATTGGGAAGGAAGTGGCAGACACCTGCTTTGGAGAAACCACATCCCCCGTAGGTGGCCTGGGCTTTATGGACATAGAAGAAGAAAACCGGAAACGCCATGAAGAGGCCTATGAAAGGAAGAGAGGCCTTCCGGCCGGCGATGTGTTCAAATACCGCAGAAACGGCGACGAACCCCATATCCTTTCGGCCGAAACCATCCGCCTCCTGCAGCAGGCCTGCCGCACCGGAAGCTATGAAATCTACAAACTCTATGCCAAAAAAGTGAACGAGCCCCTGATCCGGCTCAGAGACCTCCTGGATTTTACCTATCCTGCCGGTTGCAGCATTCCCATCGAAGAAGTAGAAAGCGCGGACTCCCTGATTTCCCATTTCCGTACCGGCGCTATGAGCTACGGCGCCCTCAGTAAGGAAGCCCATGAATGCATTGCCAAAGCCATGAACCATCTTCACAGCCGCAGCAACACCGGCGAAGGCGGCGAGGATCCCGAACGCTTTGCGCCCCTGCCCGACGGCAGCAGCCTGAACGATGAAATCAAGCAGGTCTCCACCGCCCGCTTCGGCGTCACCGGTAATTACCTGGTGCATGGCTCGGAAATCCAGATCAAGTGCGCCCAGGGGGCCAAGCCCGGCGAAGGGGGCCACCTTCCCGGCAGCAAAGTGGACCCTGCCATTGCCCGCACCCGCCGCTCCACCCCCGGCGTATCCCTGATTTCCCCGCCGCCCCATCATGATGTGTACTCCATCGAAGATCTGGCCGAACTCATCTTCGATTTGAAAAATGCCAATCCGAAGGCGGAAATCAATGTGAAACTCACTGCCGGCAGCGGCGTAGGCACCATTGCTGCCGGCGTGGTGAAGGCCAAGGCCGACGGCATTACCATCAGCGGCTATGACGGCGGCACCGGCGCCTCCCCCAGAACCAGCATGCGCCATGCCGGCCTTCCCTGGGAAATCGGACTGGCCGAAGTGCAGCAGGTGCTTCTGCTGAACCAGCTCCGGGACCGGGTAAAGCTGGAAACGGACGGCAAGCTTCTCACTGGCCGGGACGTGGCCATGGCGGCCCTTCTGGGGGCAGAGCGCTTCAGCTTCTGCACCGGCCCCCTCATCGCCCTGGGCTGCCAGATGTACCGGGTCTGCAACAAGAATACCTGCCCCGTAGGCATCTGCACCCAGAATGAAAAACTGCGGAAACGGTTTGCTGGAAAACCGGAATATGTGGAAAACTTCATGCGCTTCGTGGCCGAAGACCTGCGGGAAATCATGGCCCGCCTGGGCTTCCATACCCTGGAAGACATGGTGGGAAGAAACGACCGGCTGAAGCAGAAAGGCCTCACCGGCAATGCCAAGGCCGACACCCTCCACCTGGACGCCCTCCTCTTCAGGCCCTATACCGATATTTCCGTGGGCCACCATTTCACAAACCCCCAGGACCACCAGATGGAAAAGACCCTGGACATGGCCAAACTGGTACGCATGTGCCGGCCGGCCCTGGAAGAAGGCAAGCCGGTACGGGCCAAACTTTTCATCAAAAATACGAACCGCGTCACCGGTACCCTGGTGGGCAGTGAAATTTCAAGACGGTACGGCGAAGAAGGACTGCCGGAAGACACCATCCATCTCTCCTTTGCCGGCTCTGCCGGACAGAGCTTCGGCGCCTTCATTCCCCGGGGCCTCACCCTCACCCTGGAAGGGGATGCCAACGACTACACAGGGAAAGGCCTTTCCGGCGGCAAAATCATCATCTATCCGCCCCGGGAAGCTGCCTTCAAAGCAGAAGACAATGTGATCATCGGAAACGTAGCCTTCTTCGGCGCCACCGGCGGCAAAGCCTTCGTCTCCGGCCGGGCCGGCGAACGGTTCTGTGTGAGAAACAGCGGCGCCACGGTGGTAGTGGAAGGCGTGGGCAACCACGGCCTGGAATACATGACCGGCGGCCGGGTGGTCATTCTGGGAAGCACAGGCCTCAACCTGGCAGCCGGCATGTCCGGCGGTGTGGCCTACGTGGTGGACCTGGACGAAAGGAAACTGAACCACGAAATGGTGCACGCCGGCCCCCTGGATCATGAAGAGGAAGCAGAAGAAGTGAGGAAACTCATCGAAGAGCACTACATTTCCACCAGAAGCGAAAGGGCAGAGGAAATCCTGGCCCAGTGGAACCGCTTCCTCCCCAGAATCAGCCGCATCATCCCCAGAGACTATGAAGCCATGGAAAAAGAAATCCGCCGCTTCATGAAAGAAGGAAAAACCAGAGAAGAAGCGGAAAAAGAAGCCTTCAAAAAGAAATTCGGGAAGTGATACAAAGGCGCTGACCGCTGGCGGTGAGATGCCGGGCGCTGTTCTTGAAAGAGGGTTCAGACGCCTTTCGGCGCCCGGGTTCAAAAGGTTCAGAGGGTTCAAAGGGTGGAAGTGGGCGCCTTTTAATTGATAGAAGGCGCCCTTTTATAAAAAACCTTCACAACCGGGCTTCGCCCGAGGAAAACAAGCCAACCTCGCTCCGCTCGAGGAAATGCATTCCCCCTTTGGTGGCTGGCGCCACCACCTTTCCCCCGCAAGCGGTGGCACTATAACCCTTGCTTACTGTAGAGCCATTTATGAAGAGAGTGTTTCGCGGTGTTTTATCCTGCCCCCGCTTGCGGGGGCAGTCCGGCGTAGCCGGATAGGGGGAGACGAGCGCAGCGAGCCAATTACCAGAATGCGTATCATGCCATATGACCTATAAAGCCAATCCCGTAACGCTGACTTTATACTCATCGCCCAAGGGGCGATACCACAATCCTCAGCGCCGCAGGCGCTGTCGCCCCCTGAGCGAAGCGAACACAACCCTTCTACACAACCCGCGGCGCCAGCCGCGCCCCTTTTTTATAAAACTTGCGGCGTTAGCCGCCACCACCACCCTCTGAACCCTCTGAACCTTTTGAACCCTATGAACCCTCACGCCGCAGGCGTGTCCCATTAAAATCAGTTTCCTCTTTTTACCCAAGAGCCTGAAGGCCCCTGCCATGAAACGCAGGGGCCTTTCTTTTTCTTATAGAAGATGGAACAGGGGAAAGCCCCTTTCCATGATGTTTCATAGAACTTGCGTTCTATACTGTTTCCGAATATGCTGAGTACAACCGCGGAATACAAAAAGGCATGCCGGAAACGGACAGTATATGACAAAGGAAAAGTTCTATGAAGAAGAAAGAAAACTGATTGAGAAGGCCAAAGGTGGAGACCGGAAGGCCATGGGGGATCTCATGGACCGCTACGAGCCCCTGTTCAGAAAATTGTGCGCCGGAGAGACCCGGATGGACTGGGAGGATATCCGGCAGGATCTGGCGGTGTCTTTCCTGGAAGGCGTCAGGGCCTTTACGCCGGAAAGGGGCACCTATTTTCCCTACTACATCCGGCAGCGGCTCTATTGGGAAAAAGTGCATCTGGTGGAAAGAATGATGCGCCGGCGGTCGGTGGAGCTCCAGTCCCTGACGGGCATAGAGAACATAGCCGACGAATCGACGGGCGGCAGGGATCACCTGGAAGTGCTGAAGGAAATCGCAGCAGACCTTCCCCTTTCAAAGAAGGAAAGAGACCTTCTTTCGGCCCTTCTTCGGGGAGAGAAGGCGGCAGATGTGAGAAAGACAATGAACATAAGCCGCGCTTCCTACTATCGCCTCCGGGCCCGCCTCTTTTCCGCCCTTCGGAAAGAAAAGGATCGGTTCTGGGACATGGTGAAATAGTAGGCCGGTGGAGACGGCTTTTGCTGTCAACTATCCGCTGACCGCCGGAAAATATCAGATAGACAGACGGCAGACATGAGACCGGTGGTATTCCCGAAAGGGAAGGGGCTGCCGCGGGCGCGGGTGTAAAGGTTTTCCACTATTCCGCGAAGCGGAATGATAAGACTCATCGCCTCCTAAAGGGGAAACGACTCACTACATTTTGCGCGTCGCTGGCGCTCCTTCAACTGAGGTACCTGTTTGCCCAGCGGGCCTGCGGCCTGCTGCTGGTGGTCCTGGGGGCTTACTAGTTTTCTCAAAACTATTGACATATCGCGAATAATGGATATAATAGATGCATGGATAAGATTGAAATTTTTAAAGCGCTGTCAAATGAAACACGGCTCAGCATTATTGAGTGGTTGAAGGAACCGGAGAAAAACTTTCCACCGCAGGGAGGACATTTTGACGATGCGGTGGATCTGAAGGGCGGAGTGTGTGTTGGAAGCATCCGCGACAAGGCCGGTATATCACAGTCGACCGTATCTCATTATCTTGATATGCTGCAAAAGGCGGGTCTGCTTCTTTCCGAAAGGCATGGGAAGTGGACATATTACAGACGGAATGAAGAGATGTTGGCTGCACTGTCAGACTACTTCGGACACGAAATTTAAGTTGTGCATAAATTAGGCGGGATGAGAATCCCGTTTAATTTAAGGTCTTATATATCGACAAAACGAGATATAAAGATATATAGAAACAAGGAGGAATTTCTATGCATTTTTCATGTGGAATTGTCAGACCGCCCTATGAGGCAGGTTCCTGTTTTTTACAAGTAACGTCAGGTTGCTCGCATAACAAGTGCCGCTTCTGTACCTTTTACAAAGAAGCACCGTTTTCTGTATCTCCTGAGAGGGAGATACGGGAGGATCTTCAGGAAATAAGAGATTCCGGATGGAAGGTAAAGCGGATTTTTCTGCAGGGAGCGGACCCGTTCCTGCTGAGCTACAGCAGACTTAAAAGAATCATGGACTTGATCAAAGAATACCTGCCCTGGGGCGTTTCCGTTGGTGGATATGGCCGGGTTGACAGCGTAAAGAACAAGTCTGTGGAGCAGCTTAAGTCACTGAAAGAAATGGGATATGACATGATCGTATTCGGAATCGAGTCGGGTGATAATGCTGTTCTCGATAAGATGAATAAGGGTTATCATGGAAGTGATATCGTAGAGCAGCTCTCCAAGCTGGATGAAGCAGGAATGCATTATTCCGTCATCTTCTTATACGGACTGGGAGGCCATGATTATGGTATGGGGCATGCCATCAAAACAGCAGAAGTGTTAAATCATCTGTCGCCTGTCAGGGTACTGGCTTCCGGGCTCTCGATCTTCCCTGATACTCCGCTTATGGAAGAAGTGAGAAGGGGTGAGTTTGTAGAAGCTACAGAGACAGAAAAGATACAGGAACTATATACCTTTGTGAAGACGCTTGAAATCCACACGCTGCTGGATGCAACGAATGTCTCCAATATGATGCCGGTATATGGACATCTTCCGGATGACAAAGAGAAGATACTGGCGATGCTCAAACAGGGTGCAGACGAACAGGGAGAAGAGCGATTGCGGATGCGAAGAGACAGCATGAGAAGCCTGTGACCAGGACAAAAATCAGAAAAGCGGTATTTAGATGAAGGCGTATTATATTTTTGACAGCTATTGTGGATGGTGCTATGGGTTTGAGACAATTCTTAAACCGTTTATTGAAGCACATCCGGAATTGGAAGTAACGGTGCTATCAGGTGGATTATTTATGGACGGACATTCGCTTTCGGCATTTCCGTATATGAGTGATACGAATAAAAGAATTGCGGATATGTTTGGAGTAGAATTCGGCAAGCCATATTTGAACCTGTTAGAGACGGGAAGTATGGTTCCTGACTCGAATGATGCCGCCATAGGATTTGGAGTTCTCAGGAGCTTCTTACCCAAAGGAGAACATGTTAATCTTGCGTCAAAGATGCATGAAGCATTCTATTTGGATGGCAAATCACTTTCTGACGTGGAGACGATTAAATCAATCGCCAAATCCTATGACCTTCCTGCAGATAAGATTGCAGAGGAGTTCATCCGTATTTCTGAAGAGGGCAAGTACCATCCGGACTTTTATGAGGCAAGAAAAATAGGAGTCACATCCTTCCCGACGCTGTTTCTTGAAATAAACGGGAAGCATTATGACTTAAAAGGAAGTGCAATTCCCCTCAATGATTTAGAGGAAAATATGAATATCATTAAGGAAAAGAGCGGGATCCTCAGTGATGGATACAATACGCCTGTTGCCTGTAATATCGACGGTACAGGTTGTTAATAAGCGCACGGCACCAGGGTATTTGCTCCACGCCTCGCAGAAACGCTCGAATTCGACCGAGGCCGCTGAAAAAGCGGTGATTCTCTGAGGAGGAGTTATCCACAGGCAGAAAAAAAGCGCATCAGTTGATGAATATTCTCATCTTCTGATGCGCTTTTTGTTTTTGATGTGCGAAAAGGGGCGAAATAGGAGGCCTTTCAGCCCTCAGTGCGATGATTCTTTCAGATTTGTAACGAATATCGTCGTCGCGCCTTGTAACTGCATGCCAACGAGGCCCGAGGACGACGCGACGTCGTACCCGTGCCTGTGCTTGAGATCGCTGTTTTTCGCTTCGATCTTGTATCGTGTCCGCGTAAGTTCTTTGAAGGATTCTGTTTCTTGGAACTCTGTCTGTTTTTTGTGAAGCCCGCTCTTGATCGTGACGTTGTACGTCTTGCTTTTCGCACCATCTTTATAGCATCCTTTTCAAATCCCCTTTCCCTGTGATACAATAAAACCCGCAAACGGCGATGGAGTTCGCCGGGCGTAGGCCGAATGCTCTTTGAGCTGATGACTCCTGTCCCCTGGAATCCGATTCTTTTGAGAATCTCCCAAGGGGGCAGGAGATTTTTTTATGGAGGCATGATGATGAACTATGTATATCCTTTGCTGGTGGCTGCCGGTGGGGCTCTGGGCGCCTTGTGCCGGTATATGACTACCCTTGTTATGGCAGGCTGGATGGGGACGTCTTTCCCCTACGGCACCCTGGCAGTGAACGGTGCCGGGTCCTTCCTGATAGGCATACTGGGGGTCCTTCTTTCCCGGGTGTATCCTCTGCCGGGGGCTGCGGCTTTTCTTATCACCGGATTTCTGGGAGGCCTCACCACTTTTTCCTCCTTTATGAATGAAACCCTGCAGCTTTGGGCTTCCGGGCGATGGCTGGAGGGGCTGGGGTACATGTTCGCCCAGCTGGCCTGCGGCCTGCTGCTGGTGGCCCTGGGGGCCTTTCTGGCGGAAAAGATATTTCTGTAAAAGGTCCTTCTAATGATATAATATATAAAGATGTTCCCGTTGTTCCCTGAAGGAGGCAGTCATGGCTTACGAAAGAATTCATACATCCCTTTCAAAAGGCATCGAAACTATTACATTGGATTACGGGCCTACTCTGAATGCGCTGGACATGGTGATGGCAGGAGAGCTGGCAGAGGCTCTGGAGGAAGCGGAAGGAAATCCGGAGGTGAAGGTGCTGGTGCTTGCCGGTGCCGGCCGGGCCTTTTCCGCCGGCGGCGATATCCGGTATATGAAGGCCCACTGCGATGAACCGGATTTCTCAAAGAAGTCCATGGCGCCTCTGGCAGGGAAGCTGTCGGAAATCGTGCTGTATATGAAGAAAATGAGGAAAATCATTATCTGCGCTGTGGCAGGCGCCGCAGCCGGCGGGGCTGCCAACCTGGCCTTTGCCTGTGATTTCATTTTCGCCGCCGACGATGCGAAATTTCTGCAGGCCTTCGTAGGCATCGGCCTCTGTCCCGATACCGGCGGCGTTTATTTCCTGCCCCGTATGGTGGGAAGCCACAGAGCCTTCGATATGTTTGTCACCGGCCGCCCGGTGAAGGCGGAAGAAGCGCAGGAAATGGGGCTGGTGAAGCAGGTCACATCCCGGGAAGAACTGATGCCCAGGGTGATGGGTTTCGCGGAAAAACTGACAGAGGGTCCTCTTCTGGCCTATGGCAATATGAAACGGCTTATGTTTGAAAGCATGTACAAGGGCTTTGAAGACTATATGAAGGCGGAAGCGGTGTACCTGGCTCAGTGCTCCGGCAGTGAAGATTTCAAGGAAGGCATCACCGCTTTTCTGGAAAAGAGAAAACCGGTATTCAAGGGGAAATGACCATGGATACCATTCACTGGAAGGAAGACGGCCTGGGCGGCACCATTTACAGAACACAAGGAGCCAAAGCCCTGGCATACATTCTGGAACCGGAGCCGGTGACAGACAAAGTGGCTTCGGTGGCGGAAGAACTGTCCCTCACTCTGGTGTCCATCTCCGGCATGGACTGGAACCGGGATCTTTCTCCCTGGAAGGCGGAGAAGGTATTCAAAGGAGAAGAAGACTTTTCCGGCGGCGCTGATGACTTTATGGAAAAACTGGAAAATAAGGTTTTCCCGGCCATCGAAGAAATGGCGGGCTCCCTGCCGGACCATCGCATGATGGCAGGCATTTCTCTTTCCGGCCTCTTCGCCCTTTACATGGGGACCCGGTCCTCTGCATTCTCCGCCATTGCTTCCATTTCCGGTTCCCTCTGGTTTGATGGATTCACAGATTTCATGAAAGAAAAGGGACTGCATACGGCGGTGAAGCGGGTGTATCTCTCCCTGGGGGACAGGGAAAAGAAAACAGGAAATCCCCGCATGGCCAGGGTCGAATCGGCCACTCTGGAAATGGAGGGCATTCTGAAAGAAAAGGGCGTGGAAACGGTTTTCCAGATGAACCGGGGCAATCACTTCGTCTACGGCGCCGAAAGACTGGAAGAAGCTCTCCGCTATCTGATGACCGGCATAGTGTGGAAAGGCCCCCATAGTTTGTGAGGGATAGGGGCTGGTGGAGACGGCTGTCCGCCATCCGCTTGCTGGTGCTCCTATGACACTGAAAGCCAATCCCGTAACGCTGACTTTATAAGCATTGCCCGAAGGGCAATCCGCAACCCTCGGGGCCAAAGGCCCCGTCAAACTTAAGAACCTTCCGGCCCATAGGGCCGGTCAATCCTAAGAACCTTCACACCCGAAGGGCAATCCGCCACTCTCTGAACCCTCTGAACCCGGGGCAGCAGAGCCGCCCATTTCATTGATAGAAAGGAGGAAATCATGAAGAACTGGAAATCCATTGTTTATCTGGCCTGCCTGATCCAGGTGGGGGCCGGTATTTCCATTGTAGGCGTCATGTCCTTCCTTCCTCTTTTTCTATCGGAAATCGGAATCACCGATCCCGGGGAGGCGGCTTTCTGGGCAGGGCTGATTGTGGGAATCACGCCTTTCATGATTGCCTTTTCTGCTCCTTTCTGGTCCATTCAGGCAGACCGGCGGGGTCCGAAGACGGTGATGTCGGTGGTGCTTTTGACGGTGACTGTCTCGTCCCTGCTTCAGGGCTTTGCCACGTCTCCCTGGCACCTTCTTTTTCTCCGCATGGCCCAGGGGCTGGTGGGCGGTTTTGTGCTCATCGGCCTTTCCATCGTAGTTTCCGTAACGCCGGAGAATAAGACGTCCTGGTCCATGGGCTATTTTCAGGCGGCCATGGTGATGGGCATCATGTTCGGCCCTCTTCTGGGCGGCACCATTGCGGATACCTTCGGCTACCGTATGCCATTCTTCTTCTTCGCGTTCCTGACATTCTGCTGCTTCTTGGCAGTGCGCCTGTTCCTTCCCGCCATCCATCGGAAAGGGGCGGAGAAGGAAAGAACCTCCACCATGAGCCAGATTTTATATTTCATGAAAATTCCCCGGGTGCGGCTTATGACCTTTATGCAGTTCCTCTGCAATTTCGGTATTACCGGCATCGGGCCCATCCTTCCTCTGTATATTAAACAGATGGTGGGAACGGACAGTGAGCTGGTGGCTACCATGGTGGGATTCATCATTTTCATTTCCGGCGGCTGCAGTGCCGTCATGTCCCTCAATGTGGGGCGGCTGACCGAAGCCATCCGGCCTCACCGGATTCTGGTGGGGGCTACCTTCTTCGTGGGATTTACTTTCATCATGCAGTACATGATGAACTCCGTCACCGGTCTGGGGGCCTGGCGGGGCATTACCGGTCTGGGCATGGGGCTCATTGCGCCCTGCACGAATACCATCATCGCCCGTTCTGTTCCTCCGGAAAAGCGGGCCATTGTATTCGGCATGGTATCCAGCGTGTTCCTCATGGGCAACGTGGCCGGTCCTGTGTGCTCAGGCGCCCTGGCCCGCTTTCTGGGCTATTCTTCTGTTTTCTGGTCCACCGCCCTGGCTTTCCTTCTGGCCGGCGCCCTGATTGCCTGGAATTTCAGGAAGGAATGGTGACATAGCGGGTGGCAATGAGGCGACTCTCGCTATGAGCTGTCTGCCATCCGCTTACCGATGCCCCTATGACACGGAAAGACAATCCCGTAACGCTAACTTCATATGGACAAGCCCCCTGTGGGGCTTGAGGGTTCAGGCGCCTCTCGGCGCGGTCGGGATCGGGACTTAGGCGGTGCTTGCCGGTATTCCCGAAGGTTGACGCGGCTTCGCCGCGAGGGTTGATGGCGCCGCCGGGCCTTTGGCCCTGGGCGCCAAGGGTTCTG
>OCSH01002041.1_pt1 | contig 12921 bp, 9 predicted proteins | sample 1538371 | NCBI WGS metagenome assembly OCSH01 (sample SAMN04571687, study PRJEB22368) | human gut metagenome | biome: human gut; material: stool | host: Homo sapiens | place: Luxembourg | collected 2012-06-01 | reverse complement strand
CAAATGTTGGGAATTTTACAAGCTGTGCACATCCAATTGCAGCCTGCATATCGGTAGCTTTCAGATTATATCCAAAATGTGAATATACATACTTATGATCATATCCCAATGGTAATTCTCCAAATTGCCTGTCAAATCTATGTCCGCATAAATTATCTCTTCCGGATGGACATATGCAGTCTCTTCCCCAGTCTCTAAATGAACGAATGCATTTATTCAATAATGCATTATTAGTATATACAGCACCGCCTTCACCCATTGTCATATGATGAGGTGGATAAAAACTGGATGTTCCAATATCGCCAATCGTACCAGTCAGTTTCGTCTCACCATTCATTGAATACTCTGATCCCAACGCATCACAATTATCCTCCACAAGCCATAGACTATGTTTATCACAGAATTCCTTTACAGCTTTCAAATCAAACGGATTACCTAACGTGTGTGCAGCCATAACAGCCTTAGTCTTAGGTGAAAGTGCCTTTTCAAGCTGTGTTACGTCCATATTGTACTGTGGAATCGTAACATCTATAAATACCGGAACTGCACCATACTGAATAATCGGTGCAACTGTTGTAGGAAATCCTGCTGCCACAGTAATGACTTCATCTCCACGCCTGATTCTTCTATCCCCAAGTAAGGGAGATGTTAATGCCATAAATGCAATCAAATTCGCAGACGATCCTGAATTTACCAAAGAACAATACTTTACTCCCAGATAATTGGCAAATTCTGTTTCAAACTGATCTGTATATCTTCCTGATGTAAGCCAAAACTCAAGAGAACTGTCTACCAGATTCATCATCTCTGCCCGGTCATACACACGAGATGCATAAGGTATTCTATCGCCATCCTTATAAGGAGCTTTCGTATGGTATTTATCGCAATACTCACCTACCATCTCTAATATTCTCTCTCTAGCCTGCTGTTCACTTAAATTCTCAAACATTCTTATATCCGCCTTCTATTTATTTTCCCACATCATCCAAGGAGCATTACCACTGGCGATCATTTCTTCCAGCTTCATTTTATCTCTCTGAGTATCCATGCACTTCCAGAAACCATTATGTCTATATGCCATAAGTTGCCCTTCTGCAGCAACTTTCTCGATTGGTTGCTTCTCAAATACAGTGTCATCACCTTCTATATAGCTAAAGATCTGTGGTTCCATAACCATATATCCCGCATTGATTACACCGCCATCTGAATTGTTCTTCTCTCTGAACTGACTGATTCTACCATCATTTTCAATATCCAATACGCCAAATTGCTGTCCTACATTTACCGCTGTCAGAGTTGCAATTTTACCGTGATTACGATGGAATTCCAATAATGCCGGAACATTAATATCTGCCACAGCATCTCCATATGTCAGCATAAAGGTCTCATTTCCTACATAAGGCTGTATTCGCTTTATTCGTCCGCCTGTCATAGTATTCAGTCCCGTATCAATCAATGTTACCTTCCATGGCTCTGCCACATTAGAATGCACTTCCATACTGTTCTGTTTCGTAAAGTCAAATGTTACGTCACTATTATGTAAATAATAATTTGCAAACCACTCTTTAATTACCTGCTGTTTGTATCCACAACATACAATAAACTCATTAAAACCATAATAAGAATATTCTTTCATGATATGCCACAATATTGGCTTCTGTCCAATCTCTATCATTGGTTTAGGTCTTAAATGGCTTTCCTCGCTGATTCTGGTTCCCAAACCACCTGCTAAAATAACAACCTTCATACGTAAAACCCTCTCTGCATGATATCCTATTAACTTAATTTAGGATATCATAAAACAGAGAGGGTTTCAATCATCATAAACAATATTACATTTATGGTTAAAATCTATTTTTCTGTAACTTTCTATTCCTACAAACCAATCCTAGTATTCCTAAACATGTTAATAGTGAAATAATCTGAGCTGCTATCCAAATCTTTCGTACCAAAAACTTTGCAATTATTTTTCCTTCATAGTACGATGGAACAGTTATTTGAACTCGATTGTTCTCCCCACAAACTGTTGGAATAATACTTCCATCTTCATCATAGACATATATATACTTGTATGCGTGTATTGGCAGTGTGATATCCGCATCTCCTTCACCATTCTTTATGTAATACATCTTTTGGTTTTTATCATCTGTGCCAAGACGCTCAACAGAAATATTCTCTCCATAAGTATCTATCGATGAGTCCCACAATACCGACATAGAATAATCAGTTTCTTTCAACAAATACAAATTATCTGCATAGTACTCCGTATCATACTCTGCCTGATATACTGTATCATTTGAGAAACAATATCCAACATAGAACTCTGCAATAACCCAAACAGAAATCATGCATATTGCCATAATTATTCTAGAAGGCATAATTCTATATTTTTCACTTAGAATATAAAGCGCATATATAAGTACAAAAGTCAAAAATACAGTTGCAATACTCAAATATCTGAAAGGTACTTGTACCGAAATCAAACACCTTGTAATAACATTATTATATTTTGCCAAATCATCCCACGGAAAATAACATGTCGTAATGCAAACTGCAATCATCCCATATATAAATAGCTCTATTATACATCCAAATAATCGTTCCTTTAATTTCCATTCGTTTCTGTTAATCACAAGAACAAAAAATAATACAACAGCCAAAACCAATGTAGCTCCTATTGTTAATGGCAATTCCTCCTGCACACCTGCCGAAGATTGGGCGCGCCCCTGAGACATCAGCAATCCAAATACCTGAAATAATTTTGTTCCATGAAACTGCATTCCTAAAAGCGTTCCTTCTTTTGGACTCTTCAGAAGTAAATCCATTCTATACGCATCTTAAAAAGGAACCAAAAAGAAAGCATTTAATCCCAAAATCACTACTACATCCCTTATCAGTTTTTTTCAATAAAGCAATACTTTTCTTTATATGTACAATTCCAAAGAAAAATACAAAAGGTGCCAGCATCTCGCATGTCAGAATATGACTTTGAATAATACCTGAGACTCCCAATATTAGTGGCAAATGGTCAATCAGCTTTTTATTCTTATCTGTGAAATATATCCTATATATTCCATAAATTACAAGAGGAAGAAAAGTCATCGCTGTATATTCTCCTATAGCAGCTCTTACATATAAATTAGTGATTCTATATGCTGCTAACATATACACGCATGTTCCACATATTCCCCATCCCGCTGTATTAAACATTTTTTTGAACGAATAGAATGAGATAAAGCATGCCAAACCGTTCATGAAAATGATATAAATGTTATACGCTATCGTAATAGGCATTCCTAAAAGGTGAAGTATTGCAGGAAAATACAGAAACAAGGAGCCATACATCAGAGGAGAAATATACCCATAGCCGCCACCAAACGCATCACTCTGATAAAATACAGGGTAATTCTACCTTCATGAAATGCAAAATCATGCGCCAGAAACGTCTCTTTACCAAGTGCTGGATATGAGGAAAATAGCGTTATACACAACAAAATAAATACAATTTCTTTTCTTTTGCTACTCCATTTCGGAACGATAAAGAGCAAGAAATCAACTATAAGAAAAGCCAAAATAATAAATAATACACGTAGAATACGTGCAGGTAAATATTCTTTCAATTTCATTTCTTTAATTGTTGTATGTCCAGAATGCTGAATATCCAAATTTATCTTCAATTCATCCACATTGGAAAATGGAGAAATATAAACATATTCTCCAATAAACATCTTCCAGTCTCTTAACGGATATGCCTCCATCACCACCTTATTTGCCTTACTATTTGTTGACGCAGAAACTGATATCTGCGCAGTCCTATTTTGTTTTGTATCATACTCTGCACCATACTTTGTATCAAGTGTATACACTCCTGCCGGAATATTATGTAAAACAAACCAAATTTCATTCTCTACATTTTCATAATCCTCTTGCAAGAACCATTCATCTTCAATATCAATATTTAACTCATCTGTAAATGATGCACAAGAAGCAAGACTTGTCCCATTATTCAACATTTCATTTTTGAAAACATCATACTCACGAACAGGAGTTTTTCCCCCCTCGAAAATGCTTGCCACAATTACTACAACAATTTCTGTAACCATTACCCAAATCGTTTTTTTATATCTATACTCATTTGTTTATCCCCACACTTTAATATGTCTTACGACTTGTACTACATTAAACATTATTCCTATTGCTATAACAAATTTCATACTATATCTCAAATATTTCGTCCTGATTGGTTCTTTAAGTAATATCAAAATACATGCAATTAATGAAATATATAATATTGTATTACTTCTTAAAGAGGATGTCATAACTGTTGGTGAGAAAGCTACAATCATCCCACCAACATGTGATAATACCGCAAAAAATATCAGTTCCACATATGTATCATCATCTGGAATAATCCATTTCACAGAAAGCATAATCAAAAGCACCGATATTAACCACGAAACCAGCATGCCTCCTTGAAATACCATATCGATTGAATTCTTTATAAATATATTGGGAATATAGTAATCCAAAGCAGCTCTACCGCTGACAATAATGAAGAAAAAATAAGCAGACCATAAGCAGTCAATAATCAATGGGCAAAAGCATATCCATTTTTTACTTCCTTTAAGCTGCTCCCAACCTTTTACCGCTATTAAAGCGCAAAATATAAAATAAAGGAAGTTAGGTATTGATACGATATGCCCCCAGATTTCAACAACTCCTAAGCGCATTTTATCAATGAACCTCATTGCATCCCAATTAGGCTCCCACTGCATAGCATCAAACTGGTTTCTGACCTCATTGCCCGGACACAATATATAAATTACAACATTAAACAAAATCACAATTACACTAATACAGCTAACTACCAATACACCCTTGTTTCGCCCTTTTAAGGAAAGCATCTTATATAACCAGAACAATATAATCAATATCATAACAGCCGTCATAATGATTTGATTTGTACTATATATGAGTGCCAAGCAAAACGTTATATATTTCCAAGCAGAAACTTTCTTTTCCCTATATAAATCCACCAACACCGACAGGCAATACATTCCAAAGCTGACTGTCCAGATATGATTAACTGTAGTTGCAATCCAGCCGGTAGATCCTTGATGACAAAACGGATAACATAGGGTTAATGCCATAACTAAAAGTAAATTGCTCTTATAGCCTTTTTCGTTAAAAATTGCAGCTAAAGAGTACACTAATAGACACATTATGAGTATATCAAGTATTTTCCATATCCAAATATTATGTCCCGTAAGCCATATCATAATTGGATAAATAATTATTCTGGGATCCCATGCATTGTATGCTTGAATAACTCCAGAAAGGAAATGATCCTTTATCTCCAAATAAGTAGCTCTATTATTCATGTCATCCAAATAATCACAACGCATATAAAAATGCAGACATAACCATATAAATCCATACCCCAGATAATACTTTAGATTTCCTATTCTTTTCATTTATCTCCCCTATAATTCCTATTGTTGTTTTATTATTGATTGCATTGTCTCATTTATTCCAGTCTTAAAGTCATACTTAACCGTAAACCCTGTATCTTTTTGTAACTTACTTATATCTGCACATAAATACATTACCTGTCGCTCACTATAGGGAATATCTCCCAATCCTATTTCTAAATCAGGATTAATGCAATTACGAATCGTCGTAATATATTCCTTTAGAGGTCTGGCATTGCCACTGCCCAAACAATATACACCATCAAGATCATTCTCCCCCAATAAATAAAGTGCCTTAGCTGCATCTTTACTATAGAGATAATCCCACATCTGTTCACCCTTAGTAAAAGAGGTTCTCTCTCTATGCATCATCTTATGAATGCTTGACATTACCATACTCTGTTCTCCGTCATAGGGACCATATACACTTAATATACGTGCCCATATCTGTTTCATTCCGAGTTGATGAGCTCTTTCATGAGTCATCTGTCCTGCACAAAGTTTTGCGATACCATAACCATTCTCAGGAAAGACTGGAGTAGTTTCGCTCAGTTTTCCTTCAAAACGACCATATTCCGCTTGTGATCCGGTGCCTACAAATACTTTACAGCGCATCCTTGATGCTAAATCTACGGCATCCAACGCATATTTCACATTTTGATTTTGCAAAGACATATTATTTCTATCATTTCCCGTAGTACCTGCCCATGCTAAATGATAGAATACATCATATTGTATATCACTACCATCAACATAGCTATGCTGCATATTGTCAAGAGAGCAATCTACTGTTGACACCAATGGATGTTTAGGTATTAGTCTATTTCTTTGAGAGTTTTTATGCGTTAATACAAGCACTTTAATATCATGAGAAACCATCTCATTAATTAACGCTATTCCTACTGCTCCGGTTGCTCCAGATATAATTACACTTTTCATATTATCATTCACCTATCATAGAATCTAAAACAAATTGAAAATGCTAAAATACCTGCATGGAACATAGGCAAAACATATCTAATTGCCTGTTGTGGGATAGACACACTCAATAATAGTCCCAATATGATATATGGTATAAAACCTATCAATATTTCATATTTCTTCTTATATATCACCAACGCCACACCGAACAAAATAAAATATACATAAATTCCTGCATGATAGGAAAAGATGTTCCATATCTTATTCTCTGCTGCAAATACAGTCAATGATTCCATTATTTCTGTTAGATAATTCCTATGAGGATTCCATTCGCCTCTATTCTCTTCAACACACTTTTCTACATTAATAAAATATGGGCTTGTACACACAACGTGTTCACGATTATCTGACATTCTCCATAATTCAGAATTTTGTTTAAAGAAAGCATCCCAATAGCCTGTAAAATTATGTGTTAGAAATCTCCAATTAACAATATATATATTTGAGCTTTCTTCTTCAATTTCAAATAAAATTTTTTCCCTTCTCACGTCTTTTCCTCTAGATATATTATCAGATAAATACGGATCCACCTGATACTCGCTTGCCCATTCTTGCAATGACATATATTTTTCCATTATGCCCCTAGATTTCTCATCAACATCTCCAGTTGCTGCGTATGCTGCCATCATTTGTAACGGCACCGAGTATTTCACATATCCCCGGTTAGGTTCCGCATCAAAATATCTTATAATTAAAGTTCTGCTTCCAACACCCCCCAAAATTACAATAAATAACATAAAAAGGAATTGAGCAGTCTCTTTCTTATGTCGCTTTAAAGCCCAGTATACTACCGCAAATATAAATCCACCTGCTACCGGAACAATCATCATATGTCTCATAGATGATGCCATTATTCCAAATATAATCAGTTGAATATACAAAAATTTATTCTTTTCACCATGTAACATAGCCAATAAAGTAATACAAAATCCTAACAAAAAGACAGAGAAAGGAGTATCTTTTGTTACTGTATGCAAAAAGAAAAATATCATAATATTAACATACGATGCAATTGTATAGACCTTGCAGGAAATAATTCCTATATAATTATACAGATAATTTAAAACAAATAATTCAATGTACAAAAAAACTACCGTTTGAAAGCATACCATAATAAATGGATTATTCCATATTTTTAATAAACATCGAATTAGAAATATGTAGCTAACCGGATGCCAATCACTCCATCCCTGGTCTGTTTCTGCAATCATCCATATATTCCATCCATCACCATGCAATAATCCAGGATAACAGCTTACAATATACGCTATAGCCATAAGACAAATTAAGAAGAAATAGCTTTTATAGTATTTAAAATTTCTAAAATATCCCCCTTGTGTTTCTTTATCCAACGCATTAAAAGACAACTCCATTGTGACATATTGTAAATTGATTATGAACAATGATATAAAGATCAAAATACAATAGGCCAGTATAATAATCTGCTCTATTATATTCTTACCCCAGGCAGTGTTCGTCCATAAATCCATTACCGGAATAAATGCCATAAAAATAATTGCAAAACAGATTGAAATTATATTATCACTTAAAGTTGTTTTGCTGATTAATTGTATAACATCCATCTTTCTTCTTATTGTTTGGAATATAAAAATGCCTAATGGTAGCAATCCAGGATAAAATGCCGAATCTATCCTTTCAGAATCCGCTAATAAAAATACTGTCAATACACCTGCTATTATTACTGACAATATATACTCAATTCGTATACTAACTTTTTTCATAAGCGTTCTCCTTAAATCTGCACATTGTTTCTGAATTTACTGCACATTTTATTTTTTATTATTTTCATTTCTACTCTAACAAAAGTTGGTGTCATTATAATTGCTGTTCCTCGTAAAATCATACATGAAGAACCGCCACAATACTCAATTGTATACCCTTTTATTGAAAAAACATCCTACTCCCCTATCATTGGAATAAACATATTTTCTTTCAACTCTTTCCGAGACAAGAATGGTGCTAAATCCTCCAACGGCGGGCTTACAAGTGTACCATCTTCCAATCTCTTCGTACTGCTCTTTGGCTCCCACACCTGTTCTGTATCTGTATAAATTTCACAAAAAACAAACCCTGGCTGCTGTAGTGTCTGTTCCACAGCTTCCTTCATCTCAGCATTAGAATGTGCCTCATAATATGGATAACCAAAAGCTTCTGCTATCTTCTTAAATTGTGGAAAACTTAAATCATGAGATTCCGGTCCTATCCCGACTTTGCAATGTTCTTTAAATAAATTGTTTTGTGTCAATCTAATAGAATGATATCCCTGATTGTTAATCAAAAAAATCTTAATTGGTAAATTATTGGTTACTACTGTCTGTAATTCCTGCAGATTCATCATAATAGAGCCATCACCTTCAAGACAGATTGTTGTCTGATCTTTACCTGCCCTGCACAGACCAATTGCTGCGGGTAATCCATATCCCATACTTGCCACAGCACTATTTATGATAAATCGAGTATCTTTTTTGATCACATAATTCTGATGTCCTACTACACAACAAGCACCATTCGATACTGCTGTCAAACTTCCTTCCGGTAAAGAAGAACTCAAATATTTAATAAAGGCAAAAACATTTGCTGTTTCACCATTTTCTTTCCAATGTTTTGGTAAAGTTGCCGGATATTTTGCTTTCCAATTCTGTCCAGCTTTTACCCACTCTTCTTTTTTGAAAAATGGAGTATTTTCTTTATCCAGTAAATGATTCATCTTCGAAATAAAATCTTTTGCATCCGCCCATATAGGCATGTCTACATGAAGCGTATGTTTCTTCATCTCATTCTGATCTATATCTACCATGATAACTCTGGCTGCACGTGCCCATGTCTCCCAATTATAACCAACTTGTCGAATAGATATTCTTGTACCTATTGCCAATACTAAATCAGAATTTTGTACAGCAAAATTACCTGGTCTGTCCCCCATATTTCCACCACGCCCTACATACAGTGGATGTTCATCTTCTATCACATCTATAGAATTCCAGTAAGTAACAACCGGTACTCCTAATTTATCTATCATTTCTTTAAATTCAGTTACAGCTCCTGCAAGTCTGATACCATATCCTGCATAAATAACAGGTCTCTTAGCATCCCTAATCATATTTAATACTGTACATACTGTTTCTTCATTCAAAGGATCAGGTAATTCTAACTTTTCCTGCTCTTCATCAAATCCAAAAAGTTCATCAGTCTCAATAAAGCTTCCTTGGAAATTTACAGGAATGTCTACCCATACCGGGCCTGGTCTGCCTGTCGTTGCCATGTACCAGGCTTTCTCCAGCATGTATCTAATGTTCTTGGGTTCTTCTAACATTTCTGCATATTTACACATCGGTGCTACAGATTTTGTGATATCAAATTCCTGATCACCTTCTGCCCGCAAAACTGCGCCTGTCACTCTTTCTTCATATCTGGCAGTTGTGTCATATCTTACCTGTCCAGAAATAATGAACATAGGTATGCTGTCTAACCAGCCACCTAATACACCTGTAATCGCATTTGTGCCACCTGGTCCTGTTGTTACACATACTGCTGCTATCCTGTTCTCTAAACGAGCATAGGCCTCTGCCGCTATGGCACAGGCTTGTTCATGATGATTATATGTAACACGAAGCTTCTCATGATGACCTAATGCATCATTAAGATGCATTGCCCCACCACCAACTACACTGAATACATCACTTACACCATGTGACACTAAGAAGTCTGCTACATAATCTGCTAAACGTTGTTTCATTGGTCATCTCCTACTAATTCTAATCGTCGTTTATTTATTTCATTCTCATATGGTCCCCAATTCCAATTTAGAAATATCTCACACCAGCTCTTTTCAAAAATTTTTTTAAATTCATCACGATTCAAAACTGTAGCATATGTATTTTCTTTCTTTTTCATTTCATATTGTTGAAATCCAGCACTTTTTGAAACATTGCTTAATTTATTTTGTATGTACTTCTTATCATCTTTAGATAATTCTTTTCTTCTATATCCATTACTCTTTGCTGAATTATCAAATGAATTTTTTATTTTCTCCTTTGGACTTTCCATTTTAGCAAATATTTCTAATGTAGTATTGATACTTGCACCATTTGCTCTCTTTTTTCCCTTCATATATGGTTTTTTCCCCAGTTTAGAGCTCATTTCTAAAGCGCCTTTAATATCATCCTTATATACGATAATTATATGTGTCCGTTTTAATAATTCCTGTCCACTTATTCCAGCAAATTCTATCGTCTTCAAAATATGAGCCGAATCATTTATTTTTCTATTAATACTCTTTTGATAATTTTTGTCCGAATTTGTATTTGCTACAAATTCTTTTAGAATATGAGTACTATTAGTATCCTTAAACTCAAACAAGAAACTTGTTACCTCATTTTTTATTTCATTTGCACCAGAACAGTAAAAAAAGGCATCACAAGATGCAACGTTTTCTATATCACTTAATTCTTTAATACGGTCAAAGGAAAAAGTAGGAATTTTCCCTATTTGAGGCATTCCGCCAGATAGCCACTTTTTATCCCATATCTGACTGGGATTGGAAGGTTGAGCAGGCCATGAAGATTCTTCTAATGAAATAATAATTTTATCATCTGTTATCATATCTGATATTTTATTACTCATCGCTTTCTACCTCTTTGTTGCGTTTTTCCTCTAGCATTTCCTGCAATTTTGCAAACGGTCTCGACATCTGATAATATAAATATTCTACCCCATTTTCTATTTCGCTTACATTTTCTACTGTATACTGATATCTAGTCGAACTATCTTTTACCGTACGGTATATATTTAAATCATCAAATATACCATACAAATCACTATAGCACTCTATTGCTCTCATAAAATAAGGACTATGTGTATTAATTAAAACCTGAATATGCAATACTTTTCTAAGCATAACCAATATCTCTGCAAATTTCATTTGCCAATCTGGATGTAGATTTACTTCTGGCTCATCTATTATTAAGAGAGATCCTTTATGAAGTATTCCATTGGCTACCAATCGCTTCAATACGGTTACATTTTTTATACCAGATGCTACATCAATAAAATCTATAGCATTATTTAATTGATCATCTTTATAAGTAAATTTAGTATCAGCAAAAGGAGCTTCTTCCATTTGCGCACTTCCTATTGGTTCATTATCAAATTCTGAATCATGTATAGATAATATATCATCTATCTGTTTGATTAATTTGTTACATTCCTCACTTTCCTCTATATTTTTAAAATCGTCTTCTATCTTAAGTTGTGTCAATAATCTATCCTGAATTTTTTCACTTTTGGAATCCCAAAACAGAAATCTTAAACTGCCATTATCGTCTAATATATGCATCGGTTGAATATAAACTATATTCTCATCAAAATCCATATAGGAAAAATCACTAATATATTCTGCATTTTTCTTTCTAAAAATCCTTGCACAATGTTCTTCATTCTCATCAAGAGGATACAATCTTATTTCTGTTGCATTATCATTAAATTGGGTAGAAAATCCATTTGCAAAACATCTTTTTAATATTTCATTTAATATTTCACGGGAAATTTTTTCCTCTTCTGTCTCTTTCTTTATCTCTTCATATAATCTATCTATTTTATCCAATTTATTTTGTATCAATGGCTCCTCATCTATTTGGGTCAATACATTCTGAAGTTCATTTAAAGAAAAAACCTCTATAATTTTTTCCCTAAAATTTTCTTCTGATTCCATCCATTCAAAATAATTAAACTCTTCCTGCTTGCTACCATCACTTTTAAACACCAATGATGGCCTATCATTAAAACGATTAAATGATTCAATATAATTTCTAACTATAGATATGTTTTCTAAATATTTACTTTTATGTCTATACTTGTTATCAAGCACTCTCAATTCCATGCTCAGAGATTTAATCCATTTACGCAATTCCCGTATCAATACTTCTCGCTTTTTAATACTTATCTTTTCCGTAAAGTTGTGAAACCCCTGAATTATGGCATATAATGATTTACTGATTGTGCTTTTCCCCGTACTATTATTTCCTACAATGACTGTCAGTCCTTGCATATCAATCTCCGCACGACTTATTTTGCCAATATTACTAACTTGTAATCTCATTTATTCTCCTTCATGCCTGTTAACATTTTGATAGTTACATTATACACAAATTTCATAAAAATATTTCATGTCTGTGTAATTTTTATTATTTTTTGTGCATATTTTACATTTTTTTTTAACATAAAACATGTAGTTACCATAAATATAGAAAAGTACAGTTTTAAATTTTTTTCATCCATTATTTATTTCAATTCCATATATATCCAAAATTACATACTTACCTTTTCACTATATTATTACACATACATATATATTTTAATAAAGAGTAACCACATTTATACAGTTCTGAATGTATATACCCTACAAAAAGGCTCAAATCTTTTTAGGGAAAATTACGTTTTATTTTTTCAA
>OCSH01002037.1_pt1 | contig 12941 bp, 10 predicted proteins | sample 1538371 | NCBI WGS metagenome assembly OCSH01 (sample SAMN04571687, study PRJEB22368) | human gut metagenome | biome: human gut; material: stool | host: Homo sapiens | place: Luxembourg | collected 2012-06-01 | reverse complement strand
TTTATTGGTAGCACATAATCACGACTGACTATTTCGCCTTTGATTTTCTTCAATAGAATTTCGACACAAAGTTTAGCAATTTCATCCAAAGGCTGTTGGATGGTTGTTAGCTCTGGATAGAAGTGTCGGATAAAGGCAGTACCGTCGTAACCGATGATTTTTAAGTCATTTGGGATGGAAAGTTCTAGTTGTCTAGCTACTTTTATAACTAAGATAGCTGTTAAATCATCTGAGACAAAGATACCATCCGGCTTTTCACGACAAATAATAGATTTGATTTCTAATTCTCGTCGCATGATAGATAAATCGTTTGGGACAGGACAGACAATACCCTGTTTATTCAATTCGTAATTAAATCCAAGTTGACGTAGTCCAGTTGGGGAATCTGAATTATCATTACCTGTAATCATGACAATACGCTGACAACCGGCCTTGACCAAGGTTTTTGCGGCTAATTTTCCTCCTTCAAAGTTATCAGATGAGATAATAGGAATCTTTGGGGCCAGATTACGGTCGAAGGCAATGATAGGAGCTTCAACCTTTTCATAATCTTCTATACCAAGATTGTGAGAAGACGAGATGATACCATCACATTGGTTGGCGGAAAGCATTTCCAAATAGTCCTTTTCCTTGTTGGGATCATGCTCACTGTTACAAATGATGGTTTTATAACCCTGCTTAAAGAGCTCGTCCTCAAGTCGTTCGATAAGCTCAGCGTAAAAAATGTTGGAAATATTTGGAAAAATCAAGCCAACGCTTGGCTGATTTTCCTTTGAGACCTCGAGCCAAATTATTAGGCTTGTAATTCAGCTCCTGCATGGCAGCGTGTACTTTGTCAATGGTTTTTTGTGAGAGGTAGCCCTTTTTGTTTATGACGCGGGAAACTGTGGTTGGGCTCACACCAGCCAGTTCGGCAACGTCAGTAAGCTTTGCGACCATAAATCACCCTAGTATTTTAAGTCGAAGTAGTGACCAGAAACGTTCCCTGATGCTACTTTGATACCAGTTTGTTCAGCACTTGGGAAGACGCGGCTAGTGAAGACTTTCTCACCTTTATTGAAGAAAATTTCAACAATTGAGTTATCCACAAAGATGTTTGCTGTTGCAGCTTGTCCGGCATCAAGAGTGCATTCACGACTTGTGCCAAAGTCTGTAGCGTACTGTTCGCCAGCTTTAGAACGGTCAAGGATAACTTTTCCTTTTGCAGTATCAACGGTAAGTGATAAGCCATTTCCTTCTTGGTCTGCGAAGAGGACAAGTTCTGTTTGAGTGTTAGCTTGGAAGTTAAGTTCAAGCTCGTAAGTGTTAGTTGTTGCCGTTTTTTCAGAGAAATCTTCTTGTCTAGTACGTAAGCTTGTAATAGCTTCTACTGGGTATTGGTAGAGTTTTCCATCTTTGATAGATAATTCTTTAACCAAGCTCATAGCACCTTGGTAGTCGTATTTGTCAGTTGGATAGTCCACGTCTGGGAGACCAATCCAGCTAACAATAAGCGCACGACCATCAGGAGTGTTAAATCCTTGAGTAGCATAAGCTTCGAACCCGTAGTCCAAGTTGATGATTGGTGTACCACCAACAAGGGCAGCTTTCTCAGGGTCGAAATCTTGGAAAATCTTATAAGTATTAGGATAAATATTGTTATAGTCGAGTTCAGCTTTATCAAGACCTTGTGGGCAATAAAGAAGAACAGGTTTGCCATCTACAAAGACAATATTTGGACACTCAATCATGTATTCTGAGCCAGTGCCACCAAAGTCGAGGTCTCCAACCTCAACCCAGTTTTCGACATCATTATCAACTGCTTTGTAAAATTTGATGAAACCTTGTTTATTATGGTTTTGAGCACCTATGATAGCATAAAATTGTCCCTTGTAATCGAAGATTTGAGGGTCACGGAAGTGCTCAGTAACGTCAGTAGGTTTTTTGATAAGAACCTTGTCGATTTTTTTGATTTTGTAGTTTTTATCCATCCAGGCACCGATTTGACGTGGATCGCGAATCCAGTTTTCATCACGGACATTACCTGTATAGAAGATAAAAAGTTTATCACCGATTTGATAAGCAGAACCTGAGTAGGCACCGTGGCTGTCATTTTCATGATCTGGCAAGAGTTTGACACCAGTTTCTGTAAAGTGAACCAAATCTTCAGATTCAGTATGAACCCATTGTTTCAAACCATGAGCGGCTCCAAATGGCCAACTTTGATAGAAAAGTTGGAACTTACCATTAAAGTAAGAAAAACCGTTTGGGTCATTTAGAAGTCCTGTTTCTGGTTCAATATGGTAGCTTGCACGCCAAGGTGATTTGCCAACATTCTCTTTAATCTTTGTTTTTTCTCCGTCTGTCCAATCTGTGTATGGACGGTAACGAACTTCTGTTGGTAGATTCATATTTAATAATCTCCTAATTTATTTATTAGTAATATAGTAAACGTTTTACCTAGAAAAATCAACGATTTATAATAAGAAAACAAAAAAATGCTAAACGTTTGACATATGACAGAAAGATGTTAAAATTAATATCGTAAAGAAAAGTGAAACGTTTTCAAAAACAAATTTTGTTAAGGAGAATTTTGCAAATGGATTACAAACAAATTGCAAAAGAAGTCATCGAAGCCCTCGGTGGACGTGAAAATGTTAACAGTGTTGCTCACTGTGCGACACGTCTACGTGTTATGGTTAAAGATGAAAACAAAATCAATAAAGAAAAAGCTGAGAATATTGAAAAAGTTCAAGGTGCTTTCTTTAACTCAGGTCAATACCAAATGATCTTTGGTACAGGTACTGTTAACAAGATTTACGACGAAGTCGTTGCTCAAGGTCTTCCAACAGCATCTAAAGACGAACAAAAAGCAGAAGCTGCTAAACAAGGGAACTGGTTCCAACGTGCCATCCGTTCATTCGGTGACGTTTTCGTTCCATTGCTTCCAGCTATCGTAGCGACTGGTCTTTTCATGGGTATCCGTGGAGCCATCAATAATGATACAGTTCTTGCTCTTTTTGGTACAACATCTAAAGCCTTCGCTGCTACTGATTTCTACACTTATACAGTTGTATTGACAGATACAGCCTTTGCCTTCTTCCCAGCCTTGATCTGTTGGTCAGCCTTTAACGTTTTCGGTGGTTCACCACTTCTTGGTTTGGTTCTTGGTTTGATGATGGTTAACAATGCTCTTCCAAATGCTTGGGATGTTGTATCAGGTGCTGCAAAACCAATTTACTTCTTTGACTTTATTCCAGTAGTTGGTTACCAAAACTCAGTCCTTCCAGCCTTCTTCGTAGGTTTGATTGGTGCTAAGTTTGAACAATGGGTTCGTAAATGGGTTCCAGATGTTCTTGACCTTCTCTTGCGTCCACTTGTTGTCTTTGCTGTGATGTCAGCTTTGGCCCTCTTTATCATTGGTCCTGTCTTCCACACAGTTGAGAGCTACGTACTTGCTGGTACAGAGTGGATTCTTGCCTTGCCATTTGGTCTTGCAGGTCTTGTTCTAGGTGGTATTCACCAAATTATCGTCGTTACAGGGGTTCACCACGTTTTCAACTTGCTTGAAGCTAACCTTATTTCTAATACAGGTAAAGACCCACTTAACGCTATCATCACAGCTGCGATGACTGCTCAAGCTGGTGCAACACTTGCTGTTGGTGTTAAAACTAAAGACTCTAAGTTGAAAGCTCTCGCTTTCCCTGCAAGTCTTTCAGCAGTACTTGGTATCACTGAACCAGCTATCTTCGGGGTTAACCTTCGTTTCGGTAAACCATTTATCATGGGTCTTATCGCTGGTGCTGCTGGTGGTTGGTTGGCATCAATCCTTAACCTTGCTGGTACAGGATTTGGTGTAACAATCGTTCCTGGTACTCTTCTCTACCTAAATGGTCAAGTACTTAAGTATGTAATCATGGTACTTGTAACACTTGCTCTTGGTTTCGCTCTTACTTGGATCTTTGGATATAAAGAGGAAGAGGTTGAAGCTCAAACAGAAGTTGTTGCTGAAGATATCGCCTCAGCAGGTTCTGCTCCAGTTGCATTGCAAGCTGAAACAATTGCTGCACCACTTAAAGGTGAAGTTGTAGCTTTGGAAAATGTAAATGACCCAGTCTTCTCTTCAGGAGCTATGGGTAAAGGTGCCGCTATCAAACCTTCAGGTAACCGAGTTGTTGCACCATTTGATGGTGAAGTGCAAATTGCCTTCCCAACAGGTCACGCTTACGGTCTTAAATCTGATAAAGGTGCTGAAGTGCTTATCCACATCGGTATCGATACTGTCTCACTTGACGGTAAAGGATTTGATGCTAAGGTTCAAGCAAATCAACGTGTTAAAAAAGGTGATGTCTTGGCTACCTTCGATAGCTCAGTTATCACTGAAGCAGGTCTTGACGATACAACTATGGTTATCGTTACAAACACTGCAGACTACGAAGATGTTTCATTAGTAGCAACTGGTTCAGTTGCCGAGGGTGGTGACTTCATCGCAGTTAAATAATAAGCTAGAAAAGTCGAAGCTGTTTCGGCTTTTTTAGTTGAATGTTTTATAAAGAAGAGTGATATGAAGCCAAGTTGGTAGCAGCTTAAATATGCTTTTATTTAGATTGTCTTTTATCTTACTTTTTCTTTATAATAGTGACAAGATAGTTATTTATTAATCATAAAAGGAGATAGCTTTACATATGGCTAAACTATACGGAAGCTTGGAAGCTGGTGGTACAAAGTTTGTTTGTGCTGTTGGTGATGAGAAATTCCAAGTCATTGAAAAAACTCAATTCCCAACAACTACACCTTACGAAACAATTGATCGTACGATTGAATTTTTCAAACGTTATGAAGATCAGTTGGAAGGAATCGCTATTGGTTCATTTGGTCCGATAGATGTTGATCCAAATTCAGAAACATATGGTTTTGTAACTTCAACGCCAAAACCACACTGGTCAAACATAGACCTTCTTGGTTTAATCGCTAAGGAATTTAATGTTCCGTTCTACTTTACGACTGATGTGAATTCATCTGCTTATGGTGAAACACTTGCTCGTAAAGGTGTTAAGAGTCTTGTTTATTACACTATCGGAACTGGTATTGGTGCTGGTGCTATTCAAAATGGAGAATTCATTGGTGGCTTAGGTCATACTGAGGTGGGTCACGTCTATGTACCACTTCACCCAAATGATGTTGCCAATGAATTTAACGGAACGTGTCCATTCCACCGCGGATGTTTGGAAGGTTTGGCTGCTGGTCCATCGCTTGAAGCCCGTACAGGTATTCGTGGTGAATTGATTGAGCAAAACTCTGAGGTTTGGGATGTTCAATCTTACTACATTGCTCAAGCTGCTGTCCAAGCAACTGTGCTCTACCGCCCAGAGGTTATCGTCTTTGGGGGTGGTGTTATGGGACAAGAACACATGCTTCGCCGTGTCCGTGAAAAATTCACAGCTCTGTTGAATGGTTACCTTCCAGTGCCAGACGTGACTGAGTATATTGTGACACCGGCTGTTTCAGGTAATGGGTCTGCGACACTTGGTAACTTTGCACTTGCCAAAGATGTAGCTGACAAATACTCACGCAAATAACCCAAATATGTAAAATCGCTTTAAGACATGATCTTAAGGCGTTTTGCTCTATACAGGAGGATGTAATGGAACCTTTATTTTTAGATTCGCCAATGCATGAAAAAATATGGGGAGGTAATCGACTTAAGACAGAGTTTGGTTATGATATTCCTAGTGAACACACTGGAGAATACTGGGCAATCTCTGCTCATCCTAATGGTGTATCTTACGTCAAGAACGGGAAGTATTCTGGTTTTCATCTAGCAGAACTTTACAAAGACAAACCAGAACTTTTTGGACATCCAAAGGCGAGTGTATTTCCTTTGTTGACAAAGATTTTGGATGCTAATGATTGGCTGTCAGTGCAGGTACACCCAGACGATGCCTATGGTATGGAGCATGAAGGTGAACTAGGAAAGACGGAGTGTTGGTATATTATTGACGCCGAAGAGGGCGCTGAAATTATCTATGGCCACAAGGCTCAAACCAAGGAAGAGCTGGCAACTTTGATTGAAGCGGGTGATTGGGATGGGCTTTTGTCGAAAACGCCTGTAAAAAAAGGTGACTTTTTCTTTGTACCAAGCGGTACCATGCATGCTATTGGTCCAGGTATCCTTATCCTAGAAACACAACAATCTAGCGATACCACTTATCGTGTATATGACTTTGATCGTAGAGATGATCAAGGCAATCAACGTGAGCTTCACATCCAACAGTCTCTTGAGGTTCTGAATCTTGGGGAGCCCCAAAATAGTGTTCCATCAACTGTTAAGACCATGCAGTTAGAGATGACTTGTTTGACATCAAACGCCTTTTTCACAGTATACAAATGGAAATTCAGTGGATTAGTTGATTTCAAGCAATCAGCCCCTTATTTGCTCTGTTCAGTGCTTTCTGGTAATGGGACTTTGACTGTCGATTCACGCATTTATTGTCTAAAAAAAGGTGATCACTTCCTTCTTCCAAATAATGTTACAGATTGGGAAATTGATGGACAATTAGAGATGATTGTCAGTCACCCTAACGAGGCTTGAGTATGAGTAATGAACAAGCATTATCAGCTCTTTTTGAGCGTGTTGAAATTGGGTGATCCTATTATTTTGAGGGAGCTTATTATCGTTTGAAAGACTATGGAGACCACATTTATGGTTTGCAACGGGCAATTTCTGGTATGTGTGGTGAAAAGACAGCCTCTCCTAGTATCAAATTTTACTGGGAAAATGGTGTCCTGGAATACGAATTTTACGTGGATTTTGAGGCCAGCCCTATGATTATGAAGGATTATAGTAGTGATAGAGCTTTCTTTGAACAGGCCTTTGAAAATCTCTTACATGACTTTGAGGATTTCTTAGAGAATCAAGAAATCATTGAGGGATAGCCTTGAAGTGTTATTGTCGATATTTTCAGTGAATCTAATAAAGAAGTTTTAGTTTATTTGCTAATCTGTTGTGAAAGCCTTTAAACTAGGGCTTTTTTCTTTGTCAATACTTGAGTGATTTCTTGTTTAAAAGGGGCATTTGTGGTAAAATACGGAGATAAGGACTGTCGAAAGGAAAAAAGATGGCAAATATATTACGCAAAATCATTGAAAATGATAAGGGCGAAATTAAAAAACTAGAAAAAACTGCCAAGAAAGTTGAGAGCTATGCTGATGCAATGGCGGCTCTTTCAGATGAAGAACTTCAGGCAAAAACAGAAGAATTTAAACAACGATATCAAAACGGAGAAAGTCTAGATCAGCTCTTGCCGGAGGCATTTGCGGTTGTTCGTGAGGGAGCGAAACGTGTCCTTGGACTTTTCCCATATCGTGTGCAAATTATGGGTGGTATTGTGCTTCACCATGGTGACGTAGCGGAGATGCGTACAGGGGAAGGGAAAACCCTTACTGCGACAATGCCTGTCTACTTGAATGCTATTTCAGGTGAAGGTGTACACGTTATCACCGTTAACGAATACCTTTCAGAGCGTGATGCGACTGAAATGGGTGAGCTTTATAGTTGGCTCGGTTTGTCAGTAGGGATCAACCTTTCATCTAAATCACCAGCTGAAAAACGTGAAGCTTATAATTGTGACATCACTTACTCAACCAGCTCAGAGGTAGGTTTCGACTATCTTCGTGATAATATGGTTGTTCGTAAGGAAAACATGGTACAACGCCCATTGAACTTTGCCTTGGTCGATGAGGTTGACTCGGTTCTTATTGATGAAGCTCGTACACCATTGATCGTATCAGGGCCTGTAAGTTCAGAAACTAATCAGTTGTATCACCGTGCGGATGCTTTTGTTAAGACATTGACTGAAGATGATTATGCGATTGATATTCCAACAAAAACAATTGGTTTGAATGACTCAGGTATTGACAAGGCTGAAGAGTTCTTCAACTTGGAAAATTTGTACGATATTGACAATGTTGCCTTGACTCACTATATTGACAATGCCCTTCGTGCCAACTACATTATGTTGCGTGATATTGACTACGTGGTAAGTCCTGAGCAAGAAATCCTTATTGTTGACCAATTTACTGGTCGTACCATGGAAGGTCGTCGTTTTTCAGATGGGCTCCACCAAGCCATTGAGGCTAAAGAAGGTGTACCAGTCCAAGAGGAAACCAAGACTTCTGCCTCAATCACTTACCAAAATATGTTCCGTATGTACAAGAAATTGTCAGGTATGACTGGTACTGGTAAGACTGAAGAGGATGAATTCCGTGAAATCTATAACATGCGAGTCATCCCAATTCCAACAAACCGTCCAATTCAACGTATTGACCATGATGACCTTCTGTACTCAACTTTGGATGCTAAATTCCGTGCTGTGGTACAAGATGTTAAGCGTCGTTATGAGAAGGGGCAACCAGTTCTTATTGGTACGGTTGCCGTTGAAACATCTGACTTGATTTCTAAGATGTTGGTTGACGCAGGTATTCCTCACGAAGTGCTTAATGCCAAGAACCACGAAAAAGAAGCGCATATTATCATGAATGCAGGTCAACGTGGTGCTGTTACGATTGCGACCAATATGGCCGGTCGTGGTACTGACATCAAACTTGGTGAAGGTGTTCTGGAGCTTGGTGGACTTTGTGTCATTGGTACAGAGCGTCATGAAAGTCGTCGTAACCAGTTGCGTGGTCGTTCGGGACGTCAAGGGGATCCAGGGGAGTCTCAATTCTACCTATCTCTTGAAGACGAATTGATGCGTCGTTTCGGTTCTGACCGTATCAAGCATGTCTTGGAACGTTTGAACGCTGATGACGAAGATATTGTTATCAAATCACGTATGTTGACTCGTCAAGTGGAATCAGCTCAAAAACGTGTCGAAGGGAATAACTACGATACTCGTAAACAAGTCCTTCAGTACGATGACGTTATGCGTGAACAGCGTGAAATCATCTACGCTGAGCGTTATGATGTTATTACAGCAGAACGTGACCTTGAACCTGAAATCAAGGCTATGATCAAGCGTACTATTAACCGTACGGTTGATGGACACAGTCGTAACGATCAAGAAGAAGCTCTTAAAGGTATCTTGAACTTTGCACGTCAGGCCTTGGTTCCTGAGGATGCCATCTCACTTGAAGATCTAAAAGAAGTGGGAGAGGTGACTAAACGTAGTGTTAATTATGATGCTATCAAGGTTTATCTGACTGAGTTAGCAGATAATGTTTATGATCGTCAAATTAAGAAATTGCGTTCAGAGGAGGCTATTCGCGAATTCCAAAAAGTCTTGATTTTGATGGTTGTTGATAATAAGTGGACAGACCACATTGATGCCCTTGATCAATTACGTAACGCCGTTGGTATGCGTGGTTATGCGCAAAACAACCCAATCGTTGAGTATCAATCTGAAAGTTTCAAGATGTTCCAAGATATGATTGGTGCTATTGAGTATGATGTAACTCGTACGATGATGAAAGCACAAATCCACGAACAATCTCGTGAACATGTTAATGAACGTGTTTCAACAACAGCAACAGGCAATATTCAAGCACATCAAGCAGATGCTAACGGTCAAGAGATTGACTTTAGCAAGGTTGGTCGTAATGACTTCTGTCCATGTGGCTCTGGTAAGAAATTCAAAAATTGTCACGGTCGTAAACAGTTTTAGATAAAAAGAAATAGGTAATTATAATGGTTTTTAAAGCAGTAAGTGAAAAAATTGATTTTGATGCAGTTAAAGAATCAACGACATTGACAGGAGAAGCCCTTGCCAAGAAGCAAGCTCGTGATAAAGAGCTTGAGGCAATCATCAAGGGTGAGGACAACCGTACACTTTTGGTGATTGGTCCATGTTCATCTGATAATGAGGATGCAGTTCTTGATTATGCACACCGTTTGGCTAAACTTCAAGAAGAAGTGAAAGATAAAGTATTTATGGTTATGCGTGTTTATACTGCTAAACCTCGTACAAACGGTGATGGGTATAAAGGGCTTGTGCACCAACCTGATGCTGAAGGAAAACCGAATCTAATTAATGGTATCAAAGCTGTACGTAATCTTCACTACCGTGTTATCACAGAAACTGGTATCACAACTGCTGACGAAATGCTTTACCCGGAAAACCTTCCTTTGGTAGATGACCTTGTGTCCTACATTGCCATCGGTGCTCGTTCTGTAGAAGATCAACAACACCGTTTCGTCGCGTCGGGTATTGACGTACCAACTGGAATGAAAAATCCAACATCAGGTAACCTTAACATTATGTTTAATGGTATCTATGCTGCACAAAACAAACAAGACTTCCTCTTTAACGGTGAAGAAGTTCAGACATCTGGAAATCCGTTAGCACACGCTATCCTTCGTGGATCAACAAATGAATACGGGAAGAATATTCCTAATTTCTACTATGATGATATCCTTGATACTATTAACACCTATGAAAAGATGGGACTTCAAAATCCATTTATCGTGATTGATACGAACCACGATAATTCTGGTAAACGTTACTTAGAGCAAGTACGTATTGTACGTCAGACCTTGATTAACCGTGATTGGAATGAAAAAATTAATAAGTTTGCACGTGGATTTATGATCGAGTCTTATCTTGAAGATGGTCGTCAGGACACACCAGAAATTTATGGAAAATCAATTACTGACCCATGTCTTGGTTGGGATAATACTGAGCAATTGATTCGTGAAATTCACGCAACACTTTCAAAATAATAATTTGAAAACAGTCTGAATGTAAAGAATTGAGCCGTTTTGGGATCTTCCAAACGGCTCGACTCTTTATCCAAAATAGGAAGTAGAGAATAGGGAAATGGGAATTCATAAAATTAGTTCATTAATTGATACAGCAGAAGTAAGAAAAGCACATGCTCTTACAGGAGATGACTTGGCGAAAAAACAGGTTAATGATAGTGCCTTAGCTAAGATAATTAAAGGTGAGGATGATCGTCTTCTCTTAGTTATTGGACCATGTTCGTCAGATAATGAAAAAGCTGTACTTGACTATGCTCATCGCCTATCTAAGTTGCAAGAGGAAGTCAAGGATAAGATTTTCATTGTTATGCGTGTTTATACGGCTAAACCACGCACAAATGGTGATGGTTATAAGGGACTTGTTCACCAACCTGATTCAGAAGGAGCTACTGATCTTATAACAGGTATTAAGGCAGTGCGTCGTCTACAATCTCGCATTATTAGGGAAACCGGACTTCCGCTTGCTGATGAGATGCTATATCCGACAAATCTGATCTATTTTGAAGATTTGTTAAGTTACCATGCTATTGGTGCTCGATCAGTTGAAGATCAAGAACATCGTTTTGTGGCTTCGGGGCTTGATGTCCCAACGGGGTTGAAAAATCCAACTTCTGGAAATCTTAATGTTATGTTCAATGCTATCTATGCTGCTCACAATAAGCAAGAGTTTATCTACAATGGCCATGAAGTGAAAACAGACGGTAATCCATTAGCACATGCTATTTTACGTGGTTCTAGTAACGAATATGGTCAAAACGAGGTTAACTACCACTACGAGGACTTAGTTAAGGCTTTGGATAAATATAGTGAATTTGGTTTAGAAAATCCATTTATTCTTGTTGATACAAATCATGATAACTCTGGTAAAAACTTCATGGAGCAAATCCGTATTGTGCGTGAAGTTCTTCTTAACCGTGAGTGGGATAAGCGTATTGCTGATACTGTGCGTGGCTTTATGATTGAATCTTATCTTGAAGATGGTCGTCAAGATACACCTGAAGTTTATGGAAAATCAATCACAGATCCATGCCTCGGTTGGGAAAAAACGGTTAACCTTATTCGTGAAATCCATACTACCCTTTCAAAATAGTTTATGATTTTTGGACATGGTATAGACTTGCAGGAAATTTCAGCAGTTAAAAAGGCCTATGACCGAAACCCACGTTTTGCAAAGAAAGTACTGACACCAAAAGAATGGGAGCGTTTCGAGTCCCTTTCTGGAGAGCGTCAGATGTCGTTTCTGGCAGGCCGTTGGGCGGGGAAGGAAGCTTTTTCAAAGGCCTGGGGTACTGGAATCGGAGCAGTCGGTTTTAAGGATATTGAAATTCTAAATAATGATAAGGGAGCTCCCGTGGTTACTCAGTCGCCTTTTGAAGGAAATGTCTTTATCTCCATTTCTCATAGTGGTGATTTTGTTCAGGCAAGTGTCATTTTAGAAAAAACCAAGAGATAGGTGTTGGAAGAGGATAGCTTATGATTTCGAGTTTACATCGACCAACCTTGGCAAAGGTTGATCTGTCAGCAATTTCAGAAAATATTGAACAAGTGGTTAGTCATATTCCTAAACAGGTGCAGACTTTTGCAGTTGTAAAGGCCAATGCTTATGGTCATGGCGCTGTTGAAGTGGCTAAACATGTGTCTAAGCAGGTGGATGGTTTTTGTGTTTCTAACCTAGATGAGGCGCTTGAACTTCGTCAAGCTGGCATAGAGCAACCGATACTTATTTTGGGAGTAGTCTTGCCAGATGGTGTTCCCTTGGCTATTCAAGAAAACATTAGTCTGACGGTGGCCTCACTTGAGTGGTTGGCACTGGCTCAGAAACAAGGGCTTGATTTGACAGGTTTGACCTGTCATATTAAGGTTGATTCAGGTATGGGTCGTATTGGGGTACGTAACCTAAAGGACGCAGATAACTTGATTGCTGGTCTGAAGGCTCTTGGTGCTGATGTCGAAGGTATTTTTACTCATTTTGCAACAGCTGATGAAGCAGATGATAGTAAATTTAAGCGTCAATTATCTTTCTTCACCGATTTGGTGGATAACTTGACTGCTAGACCTCGCTTGGTGCACGCTAGCAACTCAGCGACAAGTATTTGGCATGCAACAACCGTCTTTAATACGGTACGTCTGGGTGTTGTCATCTATGGTCTCAATCCTAGTGGCAGTGTCTTGGAACTTCCCTATAATATTCAACCTGCCCTAAGTT
>OCSH01002034.1_pt1 | contig 12963 bp, 6 predicted proteins | sample 1538371 | NCBI WGS metagenome assembly OCSH01 (sample SAMN04571687, study PRJEB22368) | human gut metagenome | biome: human gut; material: stool | host: Homo sapiens | place: Luxembourg | collected 2012-06-01 | reverse complement strand
CCGCCGACCCTCTGCTTGTAAGGCAGATGCTCTGAACCAGCTGAGCTAAACGCCCTTACACTTTCTTTTCAAAAGCGATGCAAAGGTATGGCTTTTCTTGAGACCTACAAATTATTTGCGATATTTTTTTTCAAAAAGTTTTCAACTGGTATAATAACAAACTGATTTTCAATTATAAAAAACAAGCATACAGAGTCTCCCCGAACGTATGTCCGGAAATACAATGGAGGCTTGACTTACAGGATTACATCCGACACCTAATAACACGTGCAGGATTACCTACCGCCACACAATCGTCCGGTATATCCTTTGTCACCACACTGCCGGCTCCGATCACACAACGGTCACCTATCGTCACGCCGGGACAAATGACAGCCCCGCCACCAATCCAACAGTCTTCGCCAATAGTTACCGGATAAGCATACTCTTTGGGGTTACGGCGTTCCAGATAATCCATTGGATGATGTGGAGTATAGATTTGCACACACGGACCTATCAATGTATGACTTCCGATGGTGATGAATGCTCCGTCAAGGAACGTACAATTGGCATTCACAAATACATGCTCACCCAAACGGATGCCATCGCCATGATCACAATGAAAAGGCGGGCAAATAATGGAAGTAGCCGGAAGATCAGGTATCAATTCTTCAAGTAGTCCCCGATAAGTTTCGTCATACGTACTCAAGCACCGCATTCGTGCCAATAACTTCTTGGCATGTTCAAATCTCACCTGTAATTCAGGTGCCGACATATCCGCCAATTCACCGCTACGCATTTTTTCTATTTCTGTCATCTCGATTCATTCTGTTTTTCCGTTTGTAAATACATATTTTGTCTCGTCCGAAAGCTGTTCGTTAAATTCAAACCCTTCCCAGGCGAATGTCTTCAATTGTTCAACAGATTCTATCCGGTTCTTCAGAATATAACGAGTCATCTCGCCCCGCGACATCTTAGTATAAACCACTACCGTAGCCAATTTTCCGTTTTTCCAGACGTGAAACTCGGGAGTTATCACACGAACCTCCTTCTCAACCCGCTTCCAATCGAAAAGTCCCCGCATTTCGTCACTTGCCAGATTACAAAGCACCCCACCGGCTTTCTTGATATCTGCAATAAACCGGTCTGTAAGGATTGGCTTCCAATAATCAAACATCGTTCTGTTGCCGGGTTCAGGCAACCGTACATCTCCCTCAAGCCGGTAAGGCCTAATCATATCGAGAGGACGCAACAACCCATAGCAGAATGAGGTCAATCTCAGATGATCCTGGGCATAGCAAAAGTCTTCTTCTGAAAAGTCCTGGGGGTGAACTCTTTTAAAAACAATCCCTGTATAAGCCAATAATGCAGGCAATTCCCGTGTACCCTCCGAGTGAAAAGCCTGATAGCGTCTATAATTTTCAACAGCAATCTTAGGATTCACCTTTAACAGCCGTTCCAACTCCTCGACTGAAAATTGTGACATCTGCAGAGCAACCTCCGCTGCCTCCTTCCGGAAGCCGGGAAATGTAGTGAGAGGCGTTTTTGTCTTCGAAACGTCACTCATAGTTTTGGCACAAGATAAAAGTATCAGCATAGGCATTTTTCCTTATTTCAATGTTTCAAAGGAACAAAATTAATAGAAAAACGGCAGTATGCACTTTTTTTCTTATTTTTGTGCAGTCACTAAAACCTGAAAAACTAACATTTTACCTAAAATGAAGATTAAACGACTCTACTTACTGGGAGCCTGGCTCCTTTTGGGCGTCAGTGCTTCGGCCCAAATCACAAGTATTCAACCACAACCACAGCAGGTCCTTTCACAAGCCCGAAACCTGAGCTTACCGGACACCTATCTGATTGTTGGAGATACAGAGGCAAACACACATGCCGTCAGTGCCCTGAAAACCCTGCTTGCCGGAAAGCATTCGGATAAAAACGGGTTTCGCATCTATATCGGTGAAAAAGGGGACAAAGCTATCCGCAAATTCGCCCGACAGATTCCTAATCACAAAGAAGGCTATTATTTGGCCATCAATGATAAAGAGATTGTCTTAGCCGGCCAGGACGAAAGGGGAACTTTCTATGCCTTGCAGACGTTAGCACAGTTACTGAATGACAATCAACTTCCTGTAGTAGAAATCAAAGACTACCCTTCAGTCCGTTTCCGCGGTGTAGTCGAAGGATTTTACGGAACCCCCTGGAGCCACGAAGCCCGTCTCCGTCAGTTGAAGTTCTACGGAGAGAATAAAATGAATACCTATATCTATGGGCCTAAAGATGATCCATACCACAGTTCTCCCAACTGGCGCCTGCCATATCCCGAAAAAGAGGCCCTCCAATTACAGGAGTTGGTAAAAGTAGCCAATGAGAGCGAAGTGGACTTTGTATGGGCTATTCATCCGGGACAAGACATCAAATGGAACCAGGAAGACCGCGATCTGCTACTGGCAAAATTCGAAAAAATGTACGATCTGGGAGTCCGTTCGTTCGCTGTATTCTTTGACGATATCTCGGGAGAAGGCACCAATCCGAACAAGCAAGCCGAACTGTTGAACTATATCGACGAGAAATTTGTAAAGGTAAAACCGGATGTCACTCCTTTGGTCATGTGTCCTACAGAATACAATAAAAGCTGGTCGAATCCCAAGGGAAATTATCTGACTACCTTAGGAGAAAAGCTGAACCCTTCTATCCAAATAATGTGGACGGGTGACCGTGTCATTTCTGATATAACCAAAGACGGCATAGCTTGGATCAATGCACGCATCAAACGTCCGGCGTATATTTGGTGGAACTTTCCGGTATCAGATTACGTACGCGACCATCTTTTACTCGGACCGGTCTATGGCAACGACACGCAGATTGCCGATCAGATGTCAGGCTTTGTCACCAATCCCATGGAACATGCCGAAGCATCCAAAATTGCAATTTACAGTGTAGCCGACTATGCATGGAATCCTGAAAAATACAACAGTGAACAGACATGGAAAGATGCTATCCGTACCATTCTGCCAAGTGCCGCAGACGAATTGGAATTTTTTGCAGCACATAACTCCGACTTGGGACCGAACGGACATAAATACCGCCGGGACGAATCTGTCGAATTGCAGCCGTTATCACAACGTTTTCTCGATAGCTACCTGAAAAACGGTTCATATACCGAAGCTGACTTCAACGCTTTGGAAGCAACTTTCGGAAAGATGGTAGAGTCCGGTGACATTTTGATGACCAACACAGGGAATCGTCCCCTCATTGTTGAAATGATGCCTTGGCTCCGTCAGTTTAAATTATTGGGCGAAACCGGGCAAGAAGTTCTGGCTATGGCCAAAGCTTATAAAGAAGGGGACAACTCACTCTTTATCCGGAAATACCGTCATGTGAAAGCACTGCAACAGCAAATGTTCCAGGTAGATCAAACCTATAACCAGAATCCTTACCAACCGGGTGTAAAAACAGCAACTAAAGTGATCAAGCCACTGATAGATCAAACATTTACCACGGTCACCGAACGCTATAATAAGGAGCACGGTACGCAATTGGATGCCGCAACAGACTATATGCCGCACAAACTGGTAAGTGACGTAGAGCAATTACGTAATCAGCCGTTACAGATCAAAACCAACCGTGTATTGGTATCACCTGCCAACGAAGTAATTAAATGGGGAGCCGGATGCACGCTGACCATCGAACTGGATCAAGCTTATCCGGGAGAAAATCTGGATATAGATTTCGGTAAACCGGACGTGGCTGCCTGGGGACAACTTGAAATTTCGGCTGATGGCAAAGAATGGCAGAAGGTCGATTTCAAACAGGAAAAGAACCGCATCACCTTGAACTTGAAACAAACACCTGTGAAAGCTGTACGTTTCAGTAATGTCGGCAATGCGGAACAAGAAGTTTACCTGCGCCGCTTCATGATTACTCTGGACAAATAGAAATTCATTAAAAACTTATCTGTGCAAAAGCCCCTTCCGATATTTTCGCTAAAATACGGAAGGGGCGCACACAAACAAAACAAACAATAATTCATCAACAGCCTTCACAGGCTATACCGATGAATATCACTAAAGATAGCATATAAAGAATATGCTCGTGAAAAAGCCGCCTTTCCAGGCTGCAGAGGATAAGATTAATCATTCAGCATGTTCATTTATCTTCGTACAAGAGCTTTCTCTTTCCTGTAATACACGAAATTTCATTTGTTGCTGTTCCCGCCAATAATAAAAACCTCCACACGAAATCTTACACAAAACAACATATTCTGTTTTACGCTTCCGCATCAGACGTAACAAAGGAGTACACAAAAACTTATCCGGTTCTGAAACACGTACCCTGATTGTTTTCTGCCCGGAAGAAACTCCATCGGGGCAAGGCAACCAGTCGATATCAAGTATGCCCAGAAGAGAATAACAATAAAAAGCAGAATGTTCATAAGCATACCATGCTCCTTCTTCCTGATACAGAAAAATACAATCAACATTCTGTGCTTCTATTTGCAATATCTCTTCCAGGGTCATACTACCGCAACGTTCTATTGAATAACTACTATCTTACGGGCTACAGTTTCCCCGCCGGAGGCGGAAGTCATCTGTACAGTCCCTCTCCTGCTCGCTCCGAAAGCTACATGCAAATAAGCATGCGAACTGTATTTGCTACTGAGTTCCGACACCATGCCGTCTCCCGGAAGAGCTCCGGGAGATGCGGCGGATGGGTGTAGAAAGAGCCAGCCGGGAGATGTCGGATTCAACACCCGTACCGTCCAGTTACGATCGGTTGAACCGACCAAATCGAGGACAAACGAATCGGTATCTTTCTGATCCGATATGACGGGATTCCAACTGACACGAACCGGCTGAGACAGATTATCACACGTCATAGTCAAGGTTGTAGCTACGGCATCATTGGCCGCTGAGGTAAAATCCCCCGTAATTTTATATTTGTTACTTCCCAAAGCCTGGGCAGACAGGTTTGTCAACCAATTACAATCGTCAGGAAGGGTCAGAACCGGCTGAATACCACGACTGGAATATACGGTACAAATATCCACACCAGTTGCCGATGTAGTCACACCTGTTTTTCCATATAGGCTGAATACATTATTAGACGATGCCATACGGTATTGACCGTCGGCCACAATACAGGGCAGATCCGTGTCTTCATCCGTCAACTCCACTTTCAAAGCATTCGAAGGTGCAGAAGCCACAGCAATATCCGGACTTTCATATCCCGGACCATTGACTCCCACCACTGTAACAATATAGCGGTGGTTGCGTACAATGTTCAAAGGACTTCCGTCATTACCGTTCATCACTACCTTATAGTAGCCCTTTTTCCCCTTATACCGGGCTGCAATCACTACTCCCATATAGTCGGAAGCCGAACAATTGCGCTCATAAATGCATAAAGATGGTTCCGCACCATTAACCCAACCCTTACGATAATCCAGATAGATTCCACCGGTAACCGGATTTGTGACAACGGGAGTATTTACTTCTCCTGTGCAATCGGTCGGAGCCAGGAAGCCATGACAGGCCCCCTGATGTACAGTAATTCCCTCGATGACAAAATCATCCAGTCCGGTATTCCCACCTCCATTACCCTTCTTCACTTGTATACATGCTGTGGAACGCAACAGTTTCACACCCTCTGCTTTCGTTACGATATTGATTCCGTTCAATGCAAAACGTCCCCACATGACCAAAGGCATTACATGGTTTAACAATGTGCTCTCTCCTTCATCCACATGTTCGAGCGAGGCTGTCTGCAAGGAAGAGATAGCCGCATTTTCTGTCATACCGGGAGTTATATCACCAAAGTTCAAGCGATCCGAAGTGCCATCAGCACTCCGACCGTTTGCAACCAGATGAATGATACGCCGTTCTGAAGTGGCATCCAAACGGACTGTGAAATTAATCCCCGTTCCGGTGACCACCAACCTGTCACTCTCTACTTTGACGCGTTCCATAAACTTTGCGTCTTTGTCGAATATCAACAAGTCTGCGTTCTTAATATCGGTATCCGTATACGGACCACCGGCACGAGTAAGAGTATTTACTGACTCCGGTTGCGGTAGGGTTACCGAAACAGCAACATCTATCTTTCCATAAGCGGGTTTCTGTTCCTCCTCTTCATGACTGCACGAGGCAAACAGAAAAGCAATCAGTATACCTATTATATATTGTATTTTCATATTATAGCGCATTTTCATTGTTTACACTAAAATCTATCTCCTCTCCCCCTGATAATTATCGGAATAGGTATTCACTACTACGGGAGCCCAGAGAGGCTTCTCCTCCGGTCGGAATGGAACCCTTACCGAACGAGATGAGCGAGTCGAAGCAGAAGAAGCCCACACATTGACCGTAGCAGAGTGCTTAATTCTATCATAAGTGATAGTAGCTACTTTGGTATACCCGCCAGTGGCATAGGTTTCTTTTCCCTTTGTTGTGGTAATCATAACTGTATGTCCTTGCTGATATAAAGTCTCACCTCCTTGATTATCAAAGTTGGTTCCATTTTGTACCATCGTTCCACCTTTATAAGCAGACATAGTGAAAGTCATTTTATCAGGAGCACGACCAGGTGTAAACCAAGTTGCATATACATCAAGCTTAATTTTACGGGGAGAATTAACATCTCCTTCCAGCACTGGCGCATTAAAGAAAGCTGTTTCTCCTTGCCCTCCGGTAGCATCACCTCCCCATCGTAGGAGTTCTTGGTTATTATACCGAACAGAGTTTGTAAAACTCCAACCAACTGGGTACTTATCATAACTTGAATTGTTATTACCATTCCCAGAAACATCATTTCCACTAAACTCCACAGCTATATCCACATCATTATTAACCCAAGTAAATTTCACTACAAAAAAGTCAAATGCCGGAATAGTTACAATGACATCCTGATGCACTTTGGCCGTTACTTGATAATCCGAACAATCAGCATGATGGAATATCAATGATCCGTCACGAGCCTCATCAGAAGGTTCTCGGTCAGTCGTCATAGTCAGCACTTGAGTTGACGGGTTCCAACTCAAATCATTATGTATCCACGATTCCCATGAATCAAAAAGAATATTCCGACTACCACCGAATACTGTCACATCCTGTGAGTTTGTTACCGCTGTCTGCGCCGTTCCGGTTGGAGCAACAGCGTTTATTACCCCATCATCCATATGAATATAGCAGTTCACTAACGAAATCGTATCCGTATCAAGCGTTGTTTTATTCTTCACAACAATCTGACCATCTCCATAACAAGTATCAAAATCATCCGGCTTAATCGTCGAAGTACGTGTAAAGTTAACTGTGGTATTTCCTTTTACCCCATTCTGTATGTCTGAAGTCGCTTTGGGACTACTACCTAAGAATATCCAGTCACCTCCAATACTCTTAACTTCCACCGAACGTTTTTCGTGTACTTTAGGACAAAAGATAAGTTTATGTTCACTAACTTTAATCGTACCTCTATCCGGTCTTTGTGTTACCGGTATTTTCTTGGTCACATTATTGGCCTTAATGGTAATATACGAAGTACGCGGATGATTATCCACATAGCTATCCAGATCAGCAGTAATTTCCACCGCATTCCCATCCAACTTTTTCACCGAAGTAATCCACGTGGCCTCAGGTGCCTTCTCCACTGTATATTCCCGGGCATTGGTATTTACATGTATCGTGTCTTTGAATGCCAGCCCAACCGAAGCTTTATCCGTATAAAGTTGGGTCTGTGACAAATCAGCTTCCAACTGTGTATCCTGCCAGTTCAATATCTCAGTGGAGACATCGAGCTTTCCACCAAGGAAAATGCGTACCAACAAAATTCCGTTTACTCGTGGAACCCGAGGGATTACCACATCCGTCTTCTCAAAACGTGTTCCTCCTTCACTGGCCAGATCGACACTCAGTTTAAGATGACTGGTAGTTGTGTCGGTCGGAAGTGCATTCAGATAATCAGTTCCTTTATGAGCCGGCACAATAAACCGAAGCGTATCACTGTACTGATGACCGGCCATTGCAGTATTATTATGTATAGTAAAAGTACCGGTCATAGGCTCCGCACTCACAGTAGGATTGTTTTTATTGGGATATAACCCTCCTTCCCAGTTAAGAGTCGTAGGCACATTAGTCAATTTCATCGTGTGAGTGCCATTAATATCCAGTCCTCCGGCATCGGCTATCACGACTTTGACCAATGCAACGTTCCGTGAAAGCAATGCTGTTTCGGAAGCGACATTATCCTGACCGGCAATAACCTGCTGTCCGGTAATATAAGCCGTACGCAACTCAGGCATAGACGGCAAACTCCCACCGACAGAACGTGTTTCCCACATTTTCAGTGACGAACGTGCCTGTCCACGGACAGGTTGTATCAATCCACTGTTTACATCTCCGTCAGCACTGACCAATGTAATATCCCATGTCCCCGCCGCAACCGGCATAGTGAGGCGGTCTGCAGCGTAAGTCACATCCGGCACTTTCTGCCTGAATTGTCCGGCAGTAGCTCCATCTCCATCAAACAGATAGACTTGCGTATTATTGATAATGTCTGCTGAAGCTCTTGTCATCCTGAAAACCAATGAAGGATTACCATTGGTTCCCCCCGGCGATTCCCTGTCATCCGTACAAGCAAACGCCAGAAAAAGCAGCAAGCCCATCAACCCTGTATATATTCTTTTTCCTGTCATAGTTCTTTTTTCATCCATTTTCTTCTGAGCGGACAAGAATACCTTACACTCGAGATGCAAGGCATTCTTCTCCCCAAGAATCATTTTATTTCCGGATCGTAAACTCTGCCGTACGTTCTGCATCCGATACACTGATCGGCTGTGCACCTGTAGGTTGGTTTACAGATTTGATTTTCAGTTTTACCTGTTTTTCCAAAGTATCCGTATTGAACAATACCACTCCATTCACATTGGCGGAGCTATGGTTACCGTCTCCACTGATACGTAGGTCATGCAGGTTGGTAAAGACAAAGTCTTTTCCTTCTTTTGCCGTAGCATCGGGCAATGTCACACAGTTAACAATGATATCACTACCTGTGGCATTGGTCAATAAAGCTCCGTCTGAAGCACGCAACAGCGAAACAGTGAAGAAGCCCGACACCACATTATTATTCACTCTGTGGTCACCCAGTGAAGCAATGGCCAGACGTGCCGGCTGATCGACGACAATTCCACTGCAACTCAACAGTTCACCATCAAAAGCAACATTAGAACCACTCAGGCTATGTACTTTATTAAAATTCACTACCACGGTTTTAGGAAGTTCATAGCGGGTGTCCTCCAATGTCCTGACATTAAAAGATGATTTTTGCGAACCATTGGCAAATATCACTCTAGGAGTCAATCCCATATCGAAATCGAGCGCATCGGCTGTGCCTTCTCCATATATACCATCTACTATAATATTTGCCCCCGTAGCATTGGTCAAAGGAGTTCCGTCGGTTTTAAATAATCCCAGTTCATATAAAATATCTTTGGATCCCTCTTCTCCACGCTCGGTACGTACCAACTTCACAACTGCCTGCTGATCTTCGATAACCGCTTTCCCTACAGGCTTCACCAGATAACTCTGCTGAACATCCGACAATAGCAGTTCAAAGTCTTTCACGCCTTCGATCAGATCATTCGCTTTTACCGGAACCTCGATATCCTGTTTCACCAGATAGCGATCCGCCGTCCCGCGTGAAGGGGTGAAAGACAGTTTTCCCTTTACCGGAGTAAAATTATTAGCTGTTGTAGCAGATGCTTCACGAGTGGCATATCCTACACTTACAGGAACAGGAGCCCCTTCCTTTGTAGTGGCATATCCTGTCAGCGTGACAGTAAATACCGCAGTAGCCGTTCCGTTTACCGGCTTGGTTATTTTCACATCCGAAACATAGAGTCCATGTCCCAGTTTGACAAGGCGACTGCCACTGCCCAGAAAAAGTAACTCACCGGACGATGCAGTCAATGCCTGACGATAAACAGTAGGTTTATTGTCCGTCACATAACGGTCAAACTCTTTTTCACCCGTAGCAGAATACATACAAACCCGACCTTCATCCGAAGACAGCAGTAACACTTCACCGTTATTAGTTACCTTAACCTTATCAAAATTACCATCAATAGTGCGGTCAAACTCAGCTTTACCCGTCGGCAATATACGGACAAACGTTCCTCTGCGTGCATTGACATCATAAGTTGTTACCACCGATTCACCCGTAGTCCGGTTCATACCCACACCTCTCACACCTCCATTCGAGGTACCGGAATATAAAGCTGTTCCGTCATTTCTCAACAAGGCATAGTATCCTTTACTGCCACTTCCACCTACCAATATATTACCATTGCGAGCCACCTGAAGCTGATTAAGCATCACCGATCCCTGGTTGGCGGGTATCAGTGTTTTGGCAAAAACAATATCACCTTCCGGCCGTATTTTATAAATGATGCCTCCATCAGTCGATGAATTACCGGTAACAATCACCGAACCGTCATTGATATTGGCATTCATACCTGTCACGATGAACCGCTTAGCCGGAATAACAGTTACATAATAAGGCTTCCCTTTATCATCTAACCGGACCACTGTTGTCTGTTCTTTCTCCTTGTCTCCGGAGAAAGCCGCACATATATATTCAGTCGTATTGCCCAGCACCTCGAATTGATCACAATAACCACTTCCGGCATTCTTGTACTGATAAATCACTCTACCCGATTTATCCACTTTCAGAAGAATACCTTGCCGGCTATTTCCTCCTTTCGGCTCCATACCGGAAAGTATCAATGACCCGCTACGCAGCAAGGCTCCCTTCATGAGTTCACTCCCTTGTCCTCCTGCATAAATATTGGTAACAATATGACCGCTACGATCCAATATGACCGCCCGTCCGCTTAGTGTCACATTGTCTTTTCTGCCTTTTGTATTCATCACAGCAGATTGCCCGACAAGCAGGATACGGTTATCCTCCAACTCTGTCAACTCGTTAACAGCGGTAAATCCGGCCAGCGGCAATGAAAAGAGCACTTCTCCCTCTCTGCCTATCCAGGTAAGGTTATACTTCTGTCCCTCTTTACCCACCATGGCCACTTCGTCACCGGCTAAGGGACAAACCAGCTGAATCTGATTCTTATCGCCATACTTCTTATCGAAAACCACCGGCATATATTGGGCTCTCACTTGCAGACAGGCCATGATGCCCAGCAGGAACAGTATCCACACTCTATGAATTCTTGTCTTCTTCATATATCGTTTACTTTTTTATATTTCTACCTCTTATTATATATTTCGACACGCCTTGCCCTACGGTTCACCTGTATCCAATCGATACCTCCCTCCGGCCAGCGATGATACTCAATTTCCTCTTTCACCTCTTCCGGAGAAAGCTTTATCCTTCCATGAGCCTCTATGCCGAAACGTACGTTTAAACCATGATTGCGCAGAAACTCCGCAACACTTTCCGCCCTTCGCTCTGACAATGAATAGTTATAACTGTCACTACCTATCTCATCGGCAAAACCATCAAACCTAAGTTCGGAAAATTGGTAAGTACCCATTTCATTGATAAATTGCTCGAGTCTCCGTACAGATTCATCGGTCAACTCATCCGAATCGAAATCAAAATAGAGAGTCATCAGCAATCCTTCCGGCGCATACTGCTTCAGTGTGACAGACTCCGGAGAAACAGTTTCCGTAGTGCCGTTCAACAACAAAGCGCCACCTAAAATTGCATTTTCCTCACTCATCCCGTAAAAAGGCATCCCTTGCTGGGTTCCCAGATCCTCTACTGTACGGAGGTAATAGATATCGTCTCTTGAAGCCATTTCACGATCGGATACAAAATAGGCTGTTCGCAAGTCAAGCGGACACATATAATAATCGTTGAAGACGGAATTTACCGGATAAGGAAAATGGCTGATACTGCCCGGAATCACTCCATCTTTATCATAATAAGCACTGAACAGATCATAACCACCGAATCCCGGCAATCCATTAGACGAAAAGATAAGACGTCCTTTATAGATTACAGGAAAGATCTCATCGCCTTCCGTGTTGACATCCGGTCCCAGATTAACAGGAGTCCCCCATGCCTGAGCCTCTTCATCCCAATGGACAACATACAGGTCGAACCCACCGTATCCTCCGGGCATGTCAGAGGTGAACAACAATGATTTGCCTTCATTAAACAGGTAAGGGTGGGCATACGAAGACATCTCTTCCTGTGGAAAAGCCGGAACATACTTCGTAAATCGTTTCTTCTTGTTCTTTAGCACAGAGTAAAACAACTTTGTACGGAAAGGACGTAGCTTCCGGTTTGCCATCTCTACGGTTGTCTTCTCTTTATCATACTCGATAACCGTAGCTACCATCGACTTCATATCCGGTGAAAAGGTCACCGGACCATTCTGTAAGTCAGCAGGTATTTTCCGGAAATAACCATAATATCTTGGAGGTTTCTGAGTCTCAACACCGGTTTCACCGGGTTCGTCAAGTGCATAATAGTGAGTACGATGGAAGAATAATTTCCCCGGATCATTGAATTTACTGTAACTAATGGCATAAAACGGTTGTTCCCCATAATTACCAACCCAAAATTCAGCGTTCGATGTATTCAGTAATAAGCGTTTTGCCGAAAACCCGGGATCTTCCTGAACCGAATGGCGCATGGCAAGTGCCTCCAATGTATTCTGATAGCGCTGATAGCGGCTATATATGTCTTTATAGGCATTATCCAGGCAAATGGCTTCTGCTTTGCGGGCTTGTCCCTGAAAACGCAGAGCATCCACATAATCACAGACATCATCTACCCCGAGCAAATCCGGACGCAAGCTCATTGCTTTATCATAATGCTCCGAGGCGCGACCATATTCCCTTACCATGAAATACAAACGCGCTGTTTTGAGATGAAGCGCAGCCTGACCGGCCTCATCTTTTTCACGCCTGATAGCCGTTTCATACTGAGCCATCGCTTTATCAAATTTCTGCCTGATAA
>OCSH01002030.1_pt1 | contig 12986 bp, 6 predicted proteins | sample 1538371 | NCBI WGS metagenome assembly OCSH01 (sample SAMN04571687, study PRJEB22368) | human gut metagenome | biome: human gut; material: stool | host: Homo sapiens | place: Luxembourg | collected 2012-06-01 | reverse complement strand
GAAGGTTGCCAAGAAGACCAACGTGGGCAAGAAAATGTAGTTTCCCGTCTGATCGGAAAACGATAAGAAAATCCGGATACCCACGAGGGTGTCCGGATTTTTTGTGGTCCTGCCGAAGGGTTTGTGGTCCTGCCGAAGGGTTTGTGGTCCTGCCGAAGGGTTTGTCGTTCTTCGGAAGGGTTTGTCGTCCTGCGGAAAGATTAGTTGTCGTACGGAGAAGCGTGGCGGATGGCTTGTCCGTTACTCCTGCCGGGGACGGAGACTTTGCCGGTTCGGAGACATTCTTTTGTCCCTTGTCTCTTGTCTCTTGTCTCTTGTCTCTTGTCTCTTGTCCCTTGTCCCTTGTCCCTTGTCCCTTGTCCGTCCGACGTCCGGCTGCCGGTGGCCTATTGGCGGTTCAGCCTGTCGGTGAAGGCCGGATAGATAAGGCCTGTGTAATTCGCTTTGGCGGATTCGATCGTGGCCGTCGTGCCGTCGTAGGTGTCCGTGAAGGAGACTTCGTAGAGGAAGCAGCCGCGGTAACGGTTGTTTTTCAGCAGTTCGTAATAGAACTCTCCCCAGTCGATCAGACCGCCGGTGTAAGGCTGCAAATGCTTGTCCAGCGTGCCCGATTGCCCTTCGGCGCCGGGATTCTGCTGGATGTGCAGCGTGCCGAGGCGTGTGCCGAGCTTTCGGAGTATGGCGACGGCGTCGCCGTTTTTGGTGGGATTGATATACGACCCGTTCAGCGGAATCAGGGCGTGGCCCGTATCGAGGCAGACGCGCACCTGCTCCAGCCCTTCGCCGCTGAGCAGGGCGAGCGTCGTTTCGGCATCGTAAGCGACGCTCCGGGGACAGTTTTCCACGCAGAGAATCGTGCTCAGGCCGTACGTCGAATTGCAGGAAGCGATGTGGGTCTGCAATTCCCGGAGCGATTTCCGGCTCTGGGCCTTGCGTGCCGCGAAGTCGCTTCCGGTGGTGAGTATCGTGCCGGTCGAGGGGTGGATTACGAAATGCTTGGGCGACATGTGTTTCATGGCGCTGTTTATCACGGTTCTGAGTTTTGCTACGGCCGTCGTGCGGGCCGCTTCGTCGGTCGCCGAGATGTCGTATGTCCCATAGGGCAGATGGACGCCCCACAGGTTTGCCGATTGCCGCTCCCGCCTCGGAAAACAGTGCGTCGAGTTTCGCGTCGGTCATTCCTTCGGCGAAGACGGTGGCGTCCTGCGCCATGATGTCGATGCACATGCCGGCCGCCGCGGCGCGTTTGCAGTTGGTCGTGTTGACCTGTTTGAGCGTAATCAGTTTGCCCGGTTTGAGCTGCAGCAGGGAGATGTCGTCGTTCGGGGCGCCCAACGCCGTCGTCGGTTCGACGACCGTGATGCTGCCGTTGCCCTCGCCCGCTCCCGGCTCCTTGTCGTCGGAGCCTCCGCAGTTGCAGAGGAGCGCGACGGCCAGCAGCGGAAGTATCCGCGTTTTTTTCATTTTGCAGGAGGTTGATTGTAAACGATCGGCGGGCGGGGGATTGTCCCGCCGGATCGTGTGAAAGTGTTCGTTTAGTTTTTCCTGACGACGATGTTGTCCAGACAGATACGGCCGTTGGCGCTGGTAGATCCTGCACCTGTCGTATCCCAGCATATCTGGGTTTCCGCCGTCGCGCCTTCGATGGTTATCGAGAAATTGGACCATTTCTTCAAGGCCTCGTTTCCGTGTTTGGGGCAGTGCGCCGATGTGATATTGATCGACTTGCCGCCGCTTTCCGGAGCGATCGATGCGGCCGAACCGCTGCCTTCGACGACCACTTGCGCCGAAGCGATTGTTCCGGCATTCAGTACTTTGACGGGAATGTCGTGTTCCGATGCAAACCGGACGGCGTCGAATGTGACGGTGACGATCGATGCCGCGGTCAGTTTTGACAGTTTGGGCGTGGTCAGCACTCCGTAATACATATTCGAACCCGAAGCCGAATTGGAGAGACGGACATATCCCGGAAACTCATAACAGTATTTGATGCCCCAATCCGTTAGTCCCCGGTTTGCGAGATAGGCCGGTGCCGCATCCTTGTCGGAACTGATGTTTATGCCGAACGTCGTGTAACTTGCAGTAGCCGTGGCAGGTTCGGTGCCGTCGATGGCCGCAGGACTCGTGGATGCCAGTTTTCTGCCGCTGCTTGCCACTTTCCCCGTCTGGATCCAGTCGCCTCCGTATACCATCAGATCGAAATACTGTTCCAGAATGATCGACGGATCTTCGTTCTCGACGAGTTTCAGGCGATAGCGCGGAGTCTTGTCGGCGTTGGTGCAGTCGATCTCGACGTCTATTTTGCAGGTCGATCCCGAAACATTGACCCAGAATTTATTTATATCAGCATCTTCGGTCTTGGCCGTCATTTGTCCGAGACTTTCCCGCACGTAGTATACGGCCGCCGGGTAGGTGTAGAACGGGACGGTCGCATAAACGCTGTTTACGGTTCCGATGCCGCCGTTGCCGCTGTAAGCGGTGAACCCGTAAGGCGTGTTCTCAATCAGGATGGTGATGTCGTCCGAGGCCTTGCAGGTGATCGCAGCGGTATAGATGCCGGATTCCGACTCTTTGAGTTCGTACAGGCTTCCGTCGGAAGTCCTTGCCCATACGCCCTCCGAAGTGTCGATCAGCTGGAACGGAAGCGTAAGCTCCTCCGAATCCTCCGAATCGGGCAGTTGGCCCTTGGCGTATATGGTAAAGGTGTTTTTCGCTTCCGGATCGAATCCGCTCTTGGTGATTTTCAATACGTCGGCTCCGACTTCGGTCCATTGCGTCTCGTCGTTGAATTTGTAGGCATAGCCGATGGCGCCTTTGACGGCTTGCCATGTGACGACGACCTCGTCTGCGGATTCGCCTCTGGTGCATGACGGGGCCGGGGTCGGAAGCGTCGGGTCGATGTCGAAATCGACGGTGCGTTCGGCCGAGTCGGTCGTGTGTTCCTGATTGCCGACGGCATAGATGCGGAACGTATGCGAACCGCGCGAGAGTCGGGTCAGCTTCAGGGTTGTGGTCGCTGCGTCGATGGTCGTGTATTCGGTGGAGTTGTCCAAAGCATAGGCATAGCCTTCCGCTTTTGCGACGGCATCCCATTTGAAAGAGGCTGTCGCCAACTCGGTCGTAACCGCAAGTTTTTTGGGGCTGACCAGTTCGATGCTCATGATTTCGTCGTCCGACGATTCGCACGAACTCAGGCCGAGCGCCAGAAGCAGGCAGGGGAATAATAATAACTTTTTCATATAGGTTCGGTTCTTAGTCTGTTTTTAATAATCCAGATGATATATGCCGGGATGCGAATCGGGGTCGGTGAAGACCGTCTGTTCGTATTTGTTGCCGAAGCGGTCGATCGCCTCGACCTTTACGTCCGCAGCGGGATTCGTCAGCGTGTAATAGAACATGTGATCCGTGGACTTGTTGTAGCTGCTGCTGTTGTTCAGGATGCCGATGTGATAGGCCACCGTCCATGCGTCCTTGTCCGAATATTGGGTCATGGTGCCGGTTTTCGCGCCGTTTTCATAGACATTGACGGTCCAAGCGGGGTCCCAGTTCCAGATGTTCGCGACGATCTGGCCGGCGTTTTTCTTCGAGAAGTAGTACGAAGCGTCGCCGCCGCCGGTGAATTTGTCGGAACCGCGGTAGAGCCGGATCTGGAACTCTTCGTCGTGCTGCACCGATTTGTAGGTCCACTCCTTCATCGCGGCCCCGTCGATGCGGTAGATGCCGAAGCCGATGGGCGTGCCTTCGGTGCAGACGGTCGAGCGCCACCATGCGCCGCAGGAGGTGCCCGTGATGTGCTCGAAGATCTCCTTGCCGTTCTTGGTGTGGATGTGGTTGATGTTCGAGTGGGTGTGGGCCGACATGATCGTTGCGTATTTGTACTGCGAGAGCAGCTCCAGCACTTCGTCGTAGTAGGCGTAATTGCTGTTGCGGAAGGGAATGTGAACGCACAGGATCACCATTTTATCCTTCGGAACATAGCTCAGGTCCTGCTTCAGCCATTCGTATTGCTCGGCGCTGAAACCGCCGGTGTAACCCGCGCTCTCCTGACATTCGTGGATGATGTTGTCCATCGATACGATATGCACGTCGCCGCGGTTGAACGAATAGTCCACCGGACCGAAGAAGCTTTCGTATTTCGCGCGGGCCTCCTTCTCGTTGGCCGTCGGGAATTCGTGGTCGTGGTTGCCGATGGTCGAGAATACGGGGATTCCCGTCTGTTCGGGCTGCAGGGCCACCACCATGTTGCTGTAGAGCGCCCATTTGTTGTTCACCAAGTCGCCGAGGTGGATGGCGTAGCACGGGATGTCGGCCGAGGAGGAATACTCCCGGATGTCCTTGGCCGCTTCGCGCTTGAACCGGACGGCGTGCGCCGCCTCGTTGATCTGGGGGTCGCCGATGCAGATCAGATCGAACCGGGTTTCGGGAGCGTCCAGCGCCGTCAGCGTGAAGTCGTAGCGGGCGGTTTCCGGTTTGAGTTTGGTGAAGAACTTGGGCAGTTTGTAGGTCTTGTGCATGTTGACCTTGTAGCCCGAAGGCAGGGAGTAGAAGACGAAGCCCGATTCCGCGTTGCGGGTCAGCACATACTGGCCCTCGGCGTCGGTCTGCGTGCAGGTGAAGCCGTCGCTGACGACAACCCCCGGAACGGGGTTGCCGTTTGCGCCCGTGACATATCCGTAGGTGTCGCCGCCGTCGGGAACGATCTCTCCGCCGTTTCCGCCGTTATTGTCATTGCCGTCGCTGTCCGAGCAGGCCGCGAAAACCGCGATCGAGCAGAAGAGAAGCAGCAGTCTGTATAGCCGTTGTATCATAGTGTGTTTGTTTTTATTGTTATTCCTCGATTGAATGGCCGGCATAACCGGGGTTCTGGGTTATCAGCGGATTGGCGATGCGCTCGTCCTCCGGAATGGGCCACAGGGCGTCTTTCATCGGGTCGTAGGACATCGTGATGAATCTGCGCAGGTTCATATCCTTGCCGTCGAACGTCTGGCCATTGTAAGTTACGTGCCAGTCGGAGTCGATCGTCGGTACGGCGTTCGATACCGAACCGTCGAGAGCCGGTGCGTAGAGCGTTCCGGAGATGACCGATTCGGCCATATCCCAGCGGCGGATGTCGAACCAGCGGAAACCCTCATTGCAGAGTTCGACCATACGCTCGTAGCGCAGTGCCGAACGCAGGCCGTCGCGGCTGAGGTTTTCACTGAGACCGGGCATGTGTGCGCGGCTGCGGATCGTTTCGATGTCGGCTTTGGCGACGCTGAGGTCGCCGCCGTTCCACTCGATGTTGGCTTCGGCGCGGATCAGATAGAGCTCGGCCAGACGCATCAGCGGATAGCTCAGCACGCATACCGAGCTGGTGCCGAATGCATTGTTGTATTTGTACTCCTGAATGTCGAGGTATTTGCGCCACAAGTAACCGCACGGGCCTTTCGAACCGTTGGCGCCGTATTCCGATTTGCTGCCGTAGGCTTCCGAGTTTGCGACGTCTACGCCTTCTTCTTTGTCATTGTAGTTCTTGATGGTCTGGGCGGAAGGATTGGTCTCGAACTGCATGCCCAGTACGCGGGAACCCGGACGTACGCAGAAGAGATCGAGACGCGGGTCGCGGTTCTTCCACGGATTCTGGTAATCGAACAGGGGCGATTCCACGATCGACTTGCCGTCCGTGCACTGGATGGCGTCGAGGAAAGCCTGCGTCGGGCTGAAGTAGGAGCAGCCGCCTGCGATACGCGGCGCCGCATAATAGCCGGCATTGTGCTGGTTGCTGGAGATCGCCGTATTGTACTGCAAGGCCCAAATCCATTCGTCGCTGTTCTTGTGACCGTTGATGCCGAACAGATTGGAAGGAGTGGGTTCGCCCTTCGTGTGGTCTTCGCCGCAGTAGCGGATGTCGTATGCCTGAAGGGAATATCCGCCCTCTTCGGCCAGTTTCAGCGCTTTGTCGGCATATTTGGCGGCCTCTTCGAAGAATCCCCAGTTCAGGCAGATGCGGGCTTTGAGTCCATAGGCGCCTGCGCGTCCCAGACGTGCCGATCCGTAGCTGTTCTTGTTGTGGCGGATCGGCAGAAAGTCGAGCATTTCGTCCGCAAGATCTTCGTTGAGAATCCGTGAAATCACCTCTTCTTTCGGCGTGCGCGTGTAGGTGTCGCCCAATTTCAGGGTGTGGTCGATGTAGGGGATGTCGCCGTAAAGCTGGCAGCCCCAGTCGTAGAGGAAGGAGCGGACGAGCAGCAGCTCGGCTTTATACATATTGTACTCCTGCTCGCTCATCAGCTCGCGGACGTTGTCGATGCCGTCCAGTACGAGATTGGCGCGGGCTGCGGTTTTGTAGATTTGGGTGTAGACTTTGGTCACCCATGCGTTCGAAGGCGGGAGTTTCGACTGCTGCTGGTAGTTGTAGTTGGCGGCGTTGATACGCGATGCGCCGATGTCGGAAGCATTGTCCTGAATGCCGGGGAACGGCGTCGAGGATGCGTCGATCAGGGTAAGGCCCTTGTAGGTCGCGAAGACGCCCGCTTCCACCTCCGATTTCGTAGCCGGGAACGTGGACGCATTCGGACCGTTGAGATATGCTTTGTCGAGCGAGCAGCCCGTGATGAAGAGACTGCAGAGCGCTATGCCGGTGATTATTTTGTTTTTCATGGTTGTAATGCGTTAAAATTTGAGTTCGAGTCCGACCGTAACGATCTTTACCTGCGGATAGTTGTTCGCTGAGCCGAGTTTCACGACGTCGAAGTCGCCGCTCGAATCGCCTCCGTAACCCACCTCAGGGTCGTAGCCGTCCCAGAAGTTGGTGACCGTGAAGAGGTTCTGCGCATTGACGTAAAGATAGGCCGAATTGAGACCGATCCGGTGCATCCACGACTTGGGCAGTTCGTAGCCCAGCTGGATGTTCTTCAGACGGAGGTAAGCGGCGCTTTTCATCCAGAACGACGAGTCGTACCAGTTGTTTTTGTTCGCACTCGTCAGACGCGGAGTCTTGCCGTTGGGATTCTCTGCGCTCGCCCAGTCGAGGTGCTCCTTGCGGAACGTACCGCCTTGGTTGCTGGGCATTACGTAATAGGTGTTCAGATAACCGTCCGTTTTGCCGACGCCTTGGAACAGCAGACCCAGACGCAGCCCTTTCCAGCCGAAGTTCAGGTTCAGGCTGTAGGTGTAGCGGGGGATCGTGCTGCCGACGATGTCTTTGTCGTTCTCGTCGATCGAGTTGTTGCCGTCGATGTCGGCATAGCGGATGTCGCCGATCTGGACGGTTTCCTTGAACTGCGGACAGTTGGCGTTGACCCAGTCGGCCTCCTCCTGCGTGCGGATGATGCCGAGGCTTTTCAGCGCATAGATGCTGCCGATGGAATAACCCTCCTGATTGCGCAGCACGCCGCTGGTCGAGGTCTTGCCGCGCATGTCGAGGATTTCGTTCTTGACGTCGGACAGGTTGGCCTGCACGCCGAACGAGAAGTCGCGCCACTGGTTGTTGTAACCTACGCTTACCTCCCAGCCTGTGTTGCGGACCTTACCCGCATTCTGGTAGGGAGCGTTGAGACCGATGCCGAGGGGCATGTCGAGTTTCATCAGAATGTCCTTGGTCTCCTTGCGGTACCAGTCGGCCGTGATGTTGAGCTTGTTGAAAAGCGAGAAATCCACGCCGACGTCGAGCATCGTGGTGGTTTCCCATTTAATGTCGGGGTTGGCCAGCGTGTTGAGGGTGACGAGCGAGTAGATATTGTCGTTCATCGAGATTTGTCCCATCGCGAGGTTCTGCGTGGTGGGATAGTAGCTGGCTGCGTCGCCGCCGGCAAGGTTCTGGTTGCCGAGCGTACCGTACGATGCGCGGAGTTTCAATCCGTCGATTATGTGTTTGACATCCTGCATGAACGGCTCCTCGGAGATACGCCATGCACCCGATACCGAGGGGAAGTAACCCCAGCGGTTCGATTTGTTGAAGCGCGACGATCCGTCGATACGCAGGTTGGCCTCCAGCAGGTAGCGCTCCTTGTAGTTGTAGTTCAGACGGCCGAAGTAGGACTGTATGGCCCACTCGTAACGGCGGCCGGAGTTGTCCATGTTGTCGATTTCGCCTACGTCGATCTGGTCGTAGTTGTAATTGAAGACTTGACGGTAGGCCATCAGGTATTTATAGTCGTACGTGTTGCGCTCGGCGCCGAGAATCAGTTTCAGGTCGTGGCCGCTGAAGTTGTACTTGAGCGTTGCCAGAAAGTTGTAGTTGCCGTAGAAAGCGCGCGAACCCGATTCGGTGAGGGTGGCATAGGACGCGGAGGTCAGCGTGGAGGTGCCTTTGTAGTCCTGATAGGTTGTAACGGGCTTCTTCCAGTTGTGGCGGTTGGTGGTCGTATAGCGCGGCGCCAGCATACCCTGCAGGGAGAGCCATTTTGCAGGCTCGTAGGTCAGCGTGATGGCTCCCGAAAGCCGTATGGTGTTGGTGTTGTTGCTGCCGCCGTAAAGCATCAGGGCTACGGGGTTCATGCCCTGCATTCCCAGACCGTTGTAAAGACCGGTCGAAAATTGGTTGGGAATGTCGGCCGGACGGGTGTTCATGTAGTTGAAGATCGTGCTCTGATAGGGCGAGGCCTTGCGGTCGTCGTTCGAGAACGAAAGGTCGAGTTTCATCGACAGTTTGTCGTTGAACTTGACGTCGGCGTTGTTGCGGAACGTGTAACGCTGGAAGTCCGCATTTTTGATGATGCCTTCCTGATCCACGTATCCCAGCGTGGTGAGCATGCGTACGCGCTCGCTGCCCACGCTGAGCGAAACATTGTGGCTGTGGGTGAAGCCCGAACCGGTCAGCACGGCGTCCTGCCAGTCCGTATTGGGATAAAGATCCGGGTCCTTGCCCCAGTTTTTGCGGTATAGCGCCATATCCTCGTCGTTGTAATCGGGAATGGGGGTGCTGCCCGGCTTTTCGCCGTTGAGGTCCACGCCGTCGTTGAGGTACATGGCGCGTGTCAGCTCGCGGAATTCGAGCGCATTGACCATGTCGGGCAGGTCGGTCGGCGACTGCCAGCCCACATAGCCCTTGTAGGTGATGGAGAACCGCTCCTTCGAACCGCGCTTGGTGGTTACGAGGATCACGCCGTTGGCGGCGCGCGAACCGTAGATGGAGGAGGACGCGGCGTCCTTGAGGATGGAGATGGATTCGATCAGGTTGGGATCGACGCTGTCCAGACTGCCTTCGATGCCGTCGATGAGCACCAGCGGCGAGGTCGAGCTGCCGCCGAAGGAGTTGATGCCGCGGATGCGGATCGCGCCGCCGTCATCGCCCGGTGCGCCCGACTGCGTGGTGACGGTGACGCCCGGAGCCATGCCCTGCAGGGCGGCCGAGGTCGAGACGATCGGGCGTTTGTCGAACGCCTTCGAGTCGATGGTGGCCACCGAACCCGTCACGTTCACCTTTTTCTGGGTGCCGTAGCCCACGACGATGACTTCGTCGATCTGCGCATTGTCGCTTTCGAGCCGGATGTCGTAATCGGTCTTGGTGGTTACTTCGACCGAAGTCTCCTTGTAGCCGATGTAGGAGACGGAGAGCCGCTGGCCGGGAGCCGCCGCAATGGCGAACTTACCGTTTGCATCGGTCGTGGTACCCCCCCCCGACTGAGTGCCTGTAATGACGATCACGGTAGCTCCTACGAGAGGCATGCCGTCCGCGTCGGTGACTGTTCCGCGGACTGTCGTCTGGGCGTGCACGGCCACACTCAGGCAGCATGCGATGACCGCTGCCAACAGTTTTGTTAAGGTGCGTAGCTGTTTTTTCATAGTTGGTGAAATTAGTAAAATTTTAAGGTCTTTGGTCTTGGGATAAAACACCACGGGGCAGACGCGATGCGCCTGTCCGTCGGAAGGAATCCGGGTTATTGGCCCGAAAAGGCCGGAAATTCAGGGTTCATAATGCGATGTCGTTTGTCTTGGTTGTGTGTGCGGGTGTTTTCTCTTTGTTGTCTGAATTATGGGTGTAGTTTCTTTTTGTTGTTGTAAGGTATTCTTTAGGCGAAAGGCGCGCTCGAAAGAAAATGCGCGTCGGATTATGCGGAAATTCCGAGTCCGATACTTATTCGGGGCGATTTCCGTTTGTTGTATAAAATATAGGTATAAGGCCGGCGCATTGAAAAAGGGTTGTCGGAGGTTTTCGCCGCATGAGCTTCGGAGAAACCGCCCGGATTACAGCGAAATGCCCGGTCCGCCGGATATGCCGTCCGGAAAACGGAACGTCCGTTTGCCCGGCAGGCAGAGGATGAGGTCATCGCTGTAAAGTTAGTCATTATTTGCTTTTATTTGTTTTTCTTATCTTTTTCAGGGGTGAATTTATATTTATTTTTTGTATTTGCAAAATTTATTGCCGAAAATTTTCTTTTTGTAGCAATATTTTAATATATTCGCAAAGTCAAATAAAGGGTTTTGCTCTCTTTTACCTTTCGTTTACCGGACGATTTGCACTGAAAACAAGCTATAATGGAACACCTGTACGTTATTGGAATAGACTACGGCACCGACTCGGTGCGGGCGTTGCTGGCCGACGCCGAATCCGGCGAAGAGATTGCCGTCGCCGTCTGCAATTACTCCCGCTGGGGCCGGGGGTTGTACTGCGATACCGCGAAGTCGCAGTTTCGCCAGCACCCGCTGGATTATCTGGAGGGGCTGGAGCAGGTGCTGCGGCAGGTCATTGCGCAGTGTCCTGCGCCGGAGGCGATACGCGCCATCGCCGTGGATACGACCGCCAGCACGCCGTGTCTGGTCGATCGCACCTGCACGCCGCTGTCGCTGACGGCGGGTTATGAGGAGAATCCCGATGCGATGTTCGTTTTGTGGAAGGACCACACGGCGCAGCGGGAGTCGGAGGAGATCACCGCCCTCTGCGCCCGCGGCGAAATCAATTACGCCCGCCGTTCGGGCAACCACTATTCGTCGGAGTGTTTCTGGTCGAAGGTCCTGCACCTGCTGCGGGGTTCCGAACGGCTGCGCCGCGATGCGTGGGCCGTCGTCGAGCTGTGCGACTGGATTCCGGCCGTGCTGACCGGCTGCCGCGCTATGGAGGATTTGCGGTCGGGGCTTTGCGCCGCCGGGTCGAAGGTGATGTGGGCCGAAGAGTGGGGCGGCTATCCGCCCGAAGAGTTCTTCGCCGGACTCGACCCCGTCCTGCTGCCTATCCTGCTGCCTATCCTGCGGCGCCTGCCCGTCAGGACGTACGGCTGCGACACTCCTGCAGGTACGCTCAGCCCCGAATGGGCGGCGAAACTGGGGCTGTCGGAGCAGGTGGTCATCGGAGTGGGGAATGTCGATTGCCATTCGGGCGCCGTCGGCGCGGGCATCTGTCACGGGACCGTGGTGCTGAATCTGGGCACGTCGGCCTGCTACATGGCCGTCATGCCGCCCGAAAAGATGGGCGACCGGATGGTCGAAGGCATTTTCGGTCAGGTGGACGGCTCGATACTTCCCGGCATGGTCGGATTCGAAGCGGGCATGTCGGCCTTCGGCGACGTGTACGCGTGGTTCAAGCGCCTGCTCTGCTGGCCGCTGCGCGAAGTGCTGCTGCCGGCCGATCCTGAGAACGAGACGCTCCGCGCACTGGCCGCGCAGACCGAAGAGCGGTTGCTGGCCAAACTGGCCGAAGCCGCCGCGCAGCTGCCCCTGCGGGCCGATGCGCCGCTGGCGACCGATTATCTGAACGGCCGCCGTTCGCCCTATCCCTGCAACCGGCTGACCGGTTCGGTCGTGGGGCTGAACCTCTCGGCGACCGCACCGGAGCTTTATTACGCCTTTGCCGAGGCGACGGTTTTCGCGACGAAGGCCATACTCGACCATCTGGCGGAGAACGGCGTGGAGATCGGACGGCTGGTGGGCATCGGCGGCATTTCGCAGAAATCCCCCTTTGTCATGCAGCTGCTCGCCGATGTGACGGGCATGGCGATCGAAGTCTCCGGCAGCGCGCACTCCTGCGCGCTCGGCGCCGTGGTCCATGCGGCCGCCGCCGCGGGACTCTATCCGTCGGTCGGTGCGGCGCAGCGGGCGCTCTGTCCGTCCGTCGCCCGTGTTTACACGCCCGACGCCGCGAAGTCCGGCATATTGGCGCTCCGCTATGAGCGTTACCGCGCCTTGGGCGCTTTCACCGAGAACCTTTTTATAAACCGATAAGACAAAAGAAACCCGAATGAATTTACTTCAAAACCCGAACAAGCGTCGTTGGTATATTGTGGCGACGATTTTCGTCGCAATCATCTGCAACTACCTCGACCGCCAGCTGCTGTCGATCCTCAAACCCGAAATCCTGACCCATTTCGGCATCGAAGACCTCCAGTACGCGTGGATCGTCAACGTATTCCTGATCTGTTACGCCATCATGTATCCCATATCGGGCATTCTGGTGGACCGCTTCGGGTCGAAGAAGGTGATGCTGGGTGGTATCGTCGCATGGTCGTTGGCCTGCATCGGCGGCGGCCTTTCGACCAACGTCGTCGAATTCACCATCTGCCGCGGCATCCTCGGACTGGCCGAGCCGACGATCTTCGCCGGACAGATCGTGGCCGTCACGCTCTGGTTCGAGAAACGCCACCGCGCCACGGCCAACAGTCTCTGTACGGCGGGCGGTTCGCTGGGAACGGTCATCGCGCCGCTGGTCATCGCGTGGATGGCCCGGTTCCTGCCGTGGCACGACGTCTTCATCGTGGCCGGTCTGGTAGGTCTGGTGATCGCCGTGGCATGGGCGTTGATCTATAAGAATCCGCCGCAGGAGGTGCTGGCCGTCACGATGGCCCCCGACAAGGACGAAGTCGCGCGGAACAACGGCGAACAGCAGCGGGCCTTCACGTGGGGCGAGCTGTGGACGACGCGCTCGCTCTGGGGCGTGCTGCTGATCCGTCTGATCAGCGACCCCGTCTGGTATTTCTGCTGCTTCTGGCTGCCGGGATACCTGCGCAGCATGGGCGAAGCGCAGGGGCTCTCGCAGCAGGCTACGCTCGACATGATTCAGTATATCGGCGGAC
>OCSH01002019.1_pt1 | contig 13088 bp, 11 predicted proteins | sample 1538371 | NCBI WGS metagenome assembly OCSH01 (sample SAMN04571687, study PRJEB22368) | human gut metagenome | biome: human gut; material: stool | host: Homo sapiens | place: Luxembourg | collected 2012-06-01 | reverse complement strand
TTCCTACACTTGAAAAGTGCGAACATAAAAACAGTTTCATCCATATCCTCCTTAATAAATTCCTTATTTATCTAACTGTTCTCAATTTCCGATTTTTCTTTTTCAAACTTGCTGGCGGCGAACGGTTTGTCAAAACCGTTTGCGGACGGCAAGTCCACAGGGGATAGCCGCTTTAGCGGCGCAAGGGGGTGTAGCCACCTTGACGGAACGAAGTGACGCAACATTCTCGGTCATGCAGTTTTCTTCTGCTGACGGAGAGTGAAGCTCCGCAGGACGCACGATACTTCCGACAGGAGAGTATAGAAGTGCGCCCTTTAGTTTCTAAAGGGATTTTATCAGTTCGTCAAACCGGAAATTGATTAGTAACCCCTATTGATTATTTCCCAACTCTTTTTTTCTGCCGTTTTCACTAAATACCATTGCCAGTTGACGTATGTATCATTAGGATTGAATCCACCATCTCCACCTTTTTCGTCTGTATCAAAAGTTGATAATACTACAATAAGTTCTTGGTTATTCTCTTTGTGATACTTCTCAATTTCTTCTGCAAATCTGTTTTCAACATCCTCGTCATAGCGAAGTTCAGTAAGTGTGCAACCTTCAAAATCTTTTGCAAATTTTTTCTCTATGACATCAAATGCTTCCTTGATTGAATTTTCACCATAGAGTGCAGAGTAACCAACAACACGTTTAACATTTGATACATTTCCTCTATTTCCAGTTAATACAAGGACTGTTGCCACACCTGAAATTACTAATACAGCACATATCACAATTATGCTTTTCCTCTTCATACAATCACATCCCTTTGTCAAATTCCGATTAGTAATATATAAGCGAGGGTGTTGCAGCCTTCGCTTTTCCTTTAAGATGAAGGTGATTGACTGACGGAATTTCCGATTGGGACTCCACGCCCGCAAACAAATGTGTCAGCCAGCCTTCATCATTCTGCATTCGATTCAGCAAGTTGGGACAAATCACTGCTCCCGTTTCACGGACTAATCTGATTGAATCTTGAAGTGCTGGAACCAATCGTATCTCAATTTACGAAGGAGGAGTTTCATGATCGCAGTTGGAATCGACATACCCAAAGCCAAAAGCACCGTTGCGGTAATTGATTCAGACGGTACAGTTCTGGCAAGTCCATTCACAATGGCTCATACGCAGCCGGAGATGGAAGCTTTCGTGACCTATCTGAAGGGACTTGGAGAACCCACGACCATCCTCATGGAGTACACTGGCCACTACCATTTGTTGAGCCGAGTATACCATATTTCTCAACGAAAGAACATTCTTATATACGAGAACCTGACCGTTTTACTGCGTACAGAACCCCGATCTGCAAAAAGCCCCATGCGCGACACCTTGACGGCGCGAACATGGGGCTTGATATTTCCTTGACCTATCCGCTTTTTTATTTTACCGCGCTGAGCAATTTATCCTCTTTCCGCTTTTTGAGCATGATTGGCACGTCCATCAGCGCGAACACCGCCACGAGCAGCACGGGGAAGCCGATCCAGTGGTAGCCGACATGGTCGCGGAACCACGCGAGCGGATTGCCGTCCGGCGCATACATCAGAAACATGAAATTCGTATCGAGCAGCAGGTTGACGCAATAAATCGGCACCGCCATCGCCAGCAGCAGCAAGAAGCACTTGCCCATGTACCTGACGCTCGGTCGGATATCACCGCCCGAAAACAGCATGATGGGATAGGCCGCAAGCAGAATGTGCACGCTCGTCGAATGCCAGAACATGAAGTTCGCCGCCGGAAGCGACGTCCACGTCGGGAACAGCAGTGCCGCCGTCGCCGCGGGGATACAGATAAAATAGAGGAAATTGTCGAGCAGCCTGCTCGGCTTCCATGCGTGCAGCGCGATAAGGAAAATGTTGATCGAGCACAGGTGCAGCGGCAGATAGTCCCAGTTGAAATTCCCGCCGATCTGCAAACCGATCTGTTTGAACGCCTCGTCCGCGAGCAGGAGAACGGCAAAGAGCCCCCGCAGCTGCGCCCGCTTCTTCTCGTCCGCCGCCTTGTAGAGCTTGCAGCTCAGCGCGGCAAAGCCGATATACAGCGCAAGCGTCACCAGATGCCGCGCGCCGAAGAGCGAAAAGCCAAAGCCCTCGCCGATCGTATCCACCGTATCCCAAAAGTGCTCTACTTGATCCAGCCTCCGCAAATTTGTTGTCCCTGCCAGCATATCATACGGCGGCAAAAATACACCTGAAAATTTCTTTAAGATTTCAGTATCCCATCCGCGCTCCCAGCATCTCGCCGCTGCTGCCGCCGCGGTACACGCCGTTTTCGATCACGCGCTCGCCGAGCACGAATACCTCGTCAAAGCCTGTCGCAGGCAGGTTGGGCCGCACGTAGGTACCGTGCTCGCGGACGTTTTCGGGCGAGAAGAGCAAAAGGTCCGCGTCCATGCCCGCCGCGATGACGCCCTTTTTCTCAAAGCCGAAGCGGTCCGCCGCATGCCCCGTCACCTTGTGCACAGCCTGCTCGAGCGTGAGCACGCGCTCCTGCACGACGTATTTTTCAATGAGCCGCGCGAATGTGCCGTACACGCGCGGGTGGACACGCCCGCCGCTGGGGTACGTCGCATCCGAAATGACGCCCGAGAACGGCGTGCGCAGGATATCCCGCACGTCCTCCTCGTCTGAAATATAGTCGATCATTCCCGTCCCGCACTGTTCCGCCGCCAGCAGGTCAAAGAGCGTATCGAATGGGTCTTTTTGAAGCGTCCGCGCGATCTCGGCGATGCTCTTTCCCTCAAATCGGCGGTATTCGTCCGTCCGGAGGCCGATGGCTACTACATTGTCAAAGCCGACGAGCAGCGTGATGTTCTCAAAGTCGCTGCCCGCCTCCATCCGCGCGCGCATTTCCTTTCGCGCAGCATCGTCGAGCAGGCGCTTGGTCAGCGCCTCCGTGCCGCCCTCCTGGAATTCCGGCGGCAGCACGTGGATAAGCTGTGTCGAGCCCGCAGTGTAGGGGTACACGTCGCACATGACGTCAAGCCCGTCCTGTCGCGCCCTTTCAATCAGCGAGAGCATCTCCGACACGGCCTTTCGCGCGTTGCGCCCTCCGATGGCCTTGAGATGACTGACCTCCAGCGGCGTTTGCAGCGCGCGGGCGACCTCGAGCATTTCGCGCAGCGCATCGACCACGCCGTCGCCCTCCTGCCTCATGTGGACACAGATGGGCACGCCGCTCCGGTGCAGCGGCGCGAGTGCGCGGATGAGCCCGTCGGTCGAGTAAAAGATCTCCGGCGCGTAGCCAAGGCCGAGCGACACGCCGCACGCACCGTCGGCGAGCGCCGCTTCCATGTGATAGTACAGATCGCGCAGCTCGAGCGGTGACAAATCTCCCGTCGTGAAGCCCGCGGCAAGCGTGCGCAGCGTGCCCATGCCGATGAGTTCCGCGCACGAGAGCGGCAATCCCCGCCCCTGCGCCGCCTTGAAATAGCTGTCAATGGACGCAAAGCGCAGCTCCGGCGGGATGTTCCCCGTGATGGGCGCGAGGTATTTCGCGCACTCGTCCGCGTGCGCGCCCGAGAGCGGCGTGAGCGACATGCCGCAGTTGCCGTTCACAAGCGTCGTGAGGCCCTGGCAGAGCTCCGCCTCGCCAAAGCCTTCGCGAAACAGCGCCGCGTCGGCGTGGCGGTGCATGTCGATAAAGCCCGGCGTCAGGACGCGGCCCGCGGCCTCGATGGTCTCGAACGCCTGCGCACCTGATAAATTTCCGACCGCTTCGATCATGCCGTCCAAAATGCCGACGTCCGCTGTGAACGCCGCCTTTCCCGTGCCGTCGACGATCTTCGCGCCGCAGATCAACGTATCCAGCATGTATATCACCTCTTTTTTGCAGTCTACCACACCCCACGCCCGCTTGGCAAGGTCATTTCCCCTTGCAATCTGCCGTGCCGCAGGGTATACTGTGGAAAACGCAAAAAAGGAGCGCTTCCATGAATAAGAAAGACCGCATCCACGACTGGCGCAAGCTCAAGTGGCCGTTCACCGCCACGTTTTTATATTACTCTCTCCTCTCGCTCTACACCGGCACCGCCGAGCAGAGCGAGCAGGGCTTTCTCGTCATGTTCCTCACGGTTTTGATCGTGGACGCCGTGGCGTATTTTTCCTACTGCTATTTCCTCTGCAAAAAAGAGGAGAACATGCAGAAGCTCTGGTTTGTCTTCATTCTGGCCTATGTGCTCATCTCCACACAGCAGCTCTCCATCCTCTGGCAGATGATGACGGCGCATGTGACCGGCGCGTAAACACAATTTTTCTTTTTTCATACCGCCTTTTTGAACGTCCTTTCCATCGGGAAAGGACGTTTTCTTTCATTTTGTCTTCTGTGACATTTGCGCGCCACTGTTTGAAAATCGGATACGCGGCTCCTTTTGTCCATAGTTTTCGGCAGTTTCCTTTGTTAAGTTGGTGTTAACGAGGGGAGCGTCCCCTTCTCGCGCCGTGACCCAAAAAAGTTTACACCCTGCCCATTGAAAGCGCGGCGCTTCTTTGCTATGCTTTTCCTGCAAGCCCGCATTTTTCCGTGCGGGACAAGAAATGCTAAGTACAAAGGAGCTGATGACAGTGCCGATCCGTCCGCTTGTCGATCGCACTTATCTTGAACAGGTGCTGCTCTCCCGTTTTTCCCACGGTGAGGTACAGCAGTGGGTCCAGAAATACTTCCAGCCCTACCGTGAGCTGATGAGCTATTACCGCTGCGCGATCATGGAGGTCGAGACGAAGTTCAACGTGCTCAACGAGGAGCTCTCGCTGCAATACGACCGCAACCCCATCGAGACGATCAAGACCCGCCTCAAGTCCCCCGAGAGCATCATGGAAAAGCTCAGCCGCCGCGGATATCCGCTCACGGTGGAGAGCATCGAAAAGAATTTGAACGACATCGCCGGTGTGCGCGTGATCTGCTCGCACCCTGCCGACATCTACAAACTCTCCGAGGCATTTTTGCGTCAGGACGACATCACACTCTTAGAGCGCAAGGACTACATCGCAAACCCTAAGCCCAACGGCTACCGCAGCCTCCACCTCATCGTCGAAACGCCCATCTTCCTGCATGACCAGAAGCGGCTCATGAAGGTCGAGGTGCAGTTCCGCACGATCTCGATGGATTGGTGGGCCAGTCTTGAGCATAAGATCCGCTACAAGAAAAATCTCCCCGAAATGGAATACGTGGAGCGCGAGCTCTATGAGTGCGCCGAGATCAGCGCACAGCTCGATGCGCGCATGGAAAAGCTCCAGAAAATCGCAGCACAGGCAACGGAGGGAAAGGATCGCGCCCTTTCCTCCTGAATTTTTAGGATGCCCGCACCGCGGGCAGGGAAAGGAATCGTGATACTATGAACGCAGCAGAGAAAATCGCCCATGCAGCAGAGCGCAAGGCCTTTGAGACCATGCTCGACTCGCTCATCAGAAAAAGCCAGACGAAGGACGTCTGCACCGTCGCAAACGACTTTGTCAACATGGTCCAAAAGATCCACTCCAGCGTCTGGACGCCGGAGACCTTCGAGATGCTGCACCAGATCGCAAACGACCCCGACAGCAAATGGGCACACTACGCCGAGCGCCTGCTGCGCGAGTGCGACCCCTACCTTCTCAGGACCTTCCTGACGGCCGCTGCCTATGAGGGCGGCTTCCGCGGCTTCCAGCAGGCGCGGGCAAACTCTGAAAAGTATGATTGCAACATCCCCTGGATCGTCCTCATGGACCCGACGAGCGCCTGCAATATGCGCTGCGCGGGCTGCTGGGCGGCGGAGTACGGCCACAAGCAGAACCTCACCTTTGAGGAGATGGACCGCGTGCTGACCGAGGGCGCAGAGCTCGGCACCCACGCCTGCCTCTTCACCGGCGGCGAACCGCTCATGCGCAAGGCGGACATCTTCCGCCTGTGCGAAAAGCACCGCGACATCGCTTTCCACGCCTTCACGAACGGCACGCTCATCGACCAGGCCTTCTGCGACGAGCTCAAGCGCGTGGGCAACTTCATCGTCTCGGTCAGCATCGAGGGCTTTGAGGACGCCAACGACGGCCGCCGCGGCGCGGGACATTTTGAAAAGGCGCTCGCCGCGATGGACCTCATGCACAAAAACCACATCCCGTTCGGCGTGTCCATCTGCTACACGAGCAAGAACTACAAGGTCGTCACGAGTGACGAGTTCCTCGACCTGCTCATCTCCAAGGGCTGCTTCTTCGCCTGGTACTTCCACTACATGCCCGTCGGCATGGGCGCGACGACCGACCTGCTGCTTAATCCCGAGCAGCGCGCCTATATGAAAGACCGCGTGCGTGAGATCCGCGGTCTCACCGGCGGCAAGGAAATCTTCGCCATCGACTTCCAGAATGACGGCGAGTTCACAGGCGGCTGCATCGCCGGCGGCAAGCTCTACTGCCACATCAACGCCGCGGGCGACGTCGAGCCCTGCGTGTTCATCCATTACTCGGGTGCGAACATCCGCGAGAAGAACTTCCTCGAATGTCTCCAGCAGCCGCTTTTTAAGGAGTACCGCAAGGGCCAGCCGTTCAACAACAACCACCTGCGCCCCTGCCCGATGCTGGAAAATCCCGAATATCTGCCCCAGATGGTCGCGCGCAGCGGCGCGCATTCGACCGACCTGGAAGCGCCCGAGAGCGTGGAGCACCTGTGCAACAAGTGCGAGTCCTACGCCGCATGCTGGCGCCCCGAGGCCGAAAAGCTCTGGGACGAGGAGCACCACGACTAAACCGCTTTCATGTTACCTTCCCATACACAAAGGAACCGAGCCGGTCTGCTTTCGCAGACCGGCTCGGTTCTTTGTTAGAAAGGCCGCCGACTGAATCGTCGGCGGCCTTTGCCACATCTTCGACTATTTTTACTTGAGTGCAGCGAGCAGGGCGTCAACGCGGTCGGTCTTTTCCCACGTCACACCGAGGTCCTCGCGGCCCATGTGACCGTAAGCGGCAAGCTGGCGGTAGATGGGACGGCGCAGGTCGAGGTCGCGGATGATGGCGGTCGGGCGCAGATCGAAGACCTTCTCCACAGCCTCTTCGAGCTTGCCGTCATCGACCTTGCCGGTGCCGAACGTCTCAACGAGCACGCTCACGGGGTGGGCAACACCGATGGCGTAGGCAAGCTGGACCTGGCACTTGTCGGCAAGGCCCGCGGCCACAATATTCTTAGCGACATAGCGCGCGGCGTAAGCGGCACTGCGGTCGACCTTCGTCGGGTCCTTGCCGGAGAATGCGCCGCCGCCGTGCGGGGCGCTGCCGCCGTAGGTGTCGACGATGATCTTGCGGCCGGTCAGGCCGCTGTCGCCCTGCGGGCCGCCGATGACGAAGCGGCCGGTCGGGTTGACATAAATCCTGGTGTTCTCGTCCATCAGCTCCGCGGGAACGGTCGGCTTGATGACAAGCTCGATCATGTCCTTGCGGATCTGCTCAAGCGTCGCCTCCGGCGCGTGCTGGGTGGAGAGGACGACCGTGTCGACGCGGACGGGCTTACCGCTCTCGTCGTACTCGACCGTCACCTGCGTCTTGCCATCGGGGCGGAGATAGTCGACAAGGCCCTGCTTGCGCACGTCGGTCAGCTTCTTTGCCATCTTGTGGGAAAGAGAAATTGCGAGCGGCATGAGCTCAGGGGTCTCGGTGCAGGCGTAGCCGAACATCATGCCCTGGTCGCCCGCGCCGTTGTCGAGCTCGCTCGCGCCGCTTTCCTTATTTTCAAAGGAGTTGTCGACGCCCATCGCGATATCGCCGCTCTGCTCGTCGATGTTCGTGATAACGCCGCAGGTGTCACAGTCAAAGCCGTACTTCGCGCGGTCGTAGCCGATGTCGCGGATGACGTCGCGCGCGATCTTCGGGATGTCGACATAGCAGCTCGTGGTGATCTCGCCCATGATGTGGACAAGGCCGGTGGAGACGGTCGTCTCGCAGGCCACGCGGCCGTTGGGGTCTTTTTCAAGGATTGCGTCGAGCACCGCGTCGGAGATCTGGTCGCAGATCTTGTCGGGATGCCCCTCGGTGACGGATTCGGAGGTGAATAAACGTTTTGCCATGGTTATTTTTCTTCCTTTCTCGTTGTTGGGAAAAACAAAAAATACTCTGTCGAACCGACAGAGTATCGCGCTTTCTGCTCTTCCTCATCTTTCGATTCGTTCGTCGGATTTGGCACCTTGCCTCTTCGGGCAGGTTGTCGTGGTGTCATAGGGCCGATCCCTCAACCACTCTCGATGAAGTATTCACTTGTGGCTTTCGCCGAATCGTATTCTATCATGTTTGTGCGTTTTGTCAAGTGACATTTCCCCAAAAACGTCCAAATCGGCGCAAAATGCGGTGCTCTTGCAATTTTTGAAAAAAAGTGCTATATTGAGGAAACTTTGCACACAAAATCTATTCGACAGGAGCTCGTTTGCGATGGTCTTCAGCAGTGTCAGCTTTCTTGTTTTCTTTCTTCCCTGCCTGCTCGTTCTTTATTTTATGGTGCCGCGCCGGTACCGCGGGGCACGGAATTTCATCCTGCTCGCGTTCAGCCTCGCCTTCTACGCCTGCGGCGGGCCGAAGTTTTTGCTGCTCATGCTGCTCTCCATCGTCATCAACTACTGCTGCGGGCTCCTCGCGGGGCCAAAGCACCGCCCCGCCGTCCGGAAGGCAGGCGTGACGCTCGCAGCCGTGCTGGGGCTTGGGCTTCTCGGCTGGTTCAAGTACGCGGGCTTTTTCGGCGAGATGCTCCACGCCCTGATGCCCTTTATCCCCGTGCCGCAGGTCACGCTGCCCATCGGCATCTCATTTTTTACCTTCCAGGGTCTCAGCTATGTGATCGACGTTTTCCGCGATGCTGCCGCCGTGCAGAAAAATCCGCTCAAGCTCGCACTCTATATCTCGTTTTTCCCCCAGCTCGTCGCCGGTCCCATCGTGCGCTACACCACGGTCGCAGACGAGATCGACGAGCGGCACGAGTCCGTTTCCGAATTCTCCGCGGGCGCGGTGCGCTTTCTCTTCGGCCTTGCTAAGAAGATGCTGCTCGCCAACGCTGTCGCGCAGATCGCCGACGCCGCCTTTTCCGCCGTCTCCCCCTCGGTGGCCCTTGCGTGGCTCGGCGCCGTCGCCTACACGTTTCAGATTTATTTCGACTTTTCCGCCTATTCCGACATGGCCATCGGCCTTGGCCGGATGTTCGGCTTCCACTTTCTTGAAAACTTCAACTATCCCTATGTCTCCCGCAGCGTCACCGAGTTCTGGCGGCGCTGGCACATCTCGCTCTCCACGTGGTTCCGCGACTATGTCTACATTCCCCTCGGCGGCAACCGCTGCTCCCGCGCGCGCAATATTCTGAACCTCTTTCTCGTCTGGGCGCTCACGGGCCTCTGGCACGGGGCCAACTGGACGTTCATCGCGTGGGGCTGTGGTTCTTTGTGCTGCTCATCGGCGAAAAGTTTCTCTGGGGTAAGGCGCTCTCGCGCCTTCCGTCTCTTTTGCAGCATGTCTACGCCATGCTGCTCGTCATTTTGAGCTGGGTGCTCTTCCGCGCGGACGATATCGGCGCTGCGCTGTGCTACATGGCCGCGATGTTCGGCCGCGCCCCCGCCCTCTGCGACAGCCGCGCCGTGTACTACGCGCTTGAATTCTGGCCGGAGCTGCTGCTCTGCTGCATTGCTGCCCTGCCGGTCAAAAACCTGCTCGAAACGGCGCTTGAAAAGCGTAACAGCAAGCTCTCCCGCGGCATCCTCATCGTGGGGCCGAAGCTCGCCTCCCTCGCACTGCTCGCGCTTTCCTACTGCAGGCTCGTCACGGGCTCGTTCAATCCTTTTATCTATTTCCGCTTCTGAAAAAGGAGGTGTCTGCGCATGAAACGTATCTGTGAATGGGCGATGGCCTTGCTCTTTTCCGGCGTACTGCTCGTCCTGATGGCTGCGACCATCCTGCTGCCGAAAAACCGCTACTCCTACTACGAAAACCGCAACCTCTCCGCCTTTCCCGAGATCACGGCGGAATCGGTCCTCAGCGGTCAGGTCTTCGACGACCTCGAGACCCTGTTCTGCGACTACGCCGCCTGGCGAACTCCCGCGCTCAAGGCCGTCACATGGGCCGATCTGAACGTTTTCCGCCGTCCCGTGGTCAACGAGACTGTCGTCACGGACGATGTCCTGCTGCCGCAGCTTTACGATCCCGCCATGAGCGATGACGACATCCGCGCGCAGGCAAAGCTCGTCGCGGAGGACAACGCCGCGCTGCAAAAGCAGGTCGAATCCTACGGCGGGCATTACTGCTATGTCGCCGTTCCGTGCCAGTATGTCTACTATGAGGACAGCTACCCCGCCTATCTCACGAACCGCTCGCACTATACCGACCTTGAGCTCTCCGCACTGACGGAGGAGATGAACGCGCAGGGCGTGTACTTCCTCGACATGGGCCCCGTCTTCGACTCGCTCGGCCATCCGCCCGAGTTCAGCTCGCGGGTGGACAACCACTACGGTCTTCTTGGCGCGTATGAGACCTACCGTGCCGCCGTGCAGAAGATAAACGGCGACTATGGCCTCGCGCTCTCCTTCCCCGAAGAGGGCACGGATGTGACGTTTTCCGCGCTGCCTAACCCCTATATGGGCTCACGCACGCGCAAGCTTCTGGGGCTGCGCGGCGATGATGAAAAGCTGCTCACCGCCGCCTTCCGCGAGGATATCCCCTTCACCCGCCTTGACAACTGGCAGGAGGTGGCCTCCGCAGTCTACGCCCTTCCCGCCACCGAGGATGAAGCCCTGACCTACGGTCTCTACATGGGCGGCGACATCGCCGAGACGTGCATCCGCACGGACCGCTCCTCGCTCCCCACCGCCCTCATCTTCGGCGACAGCTTCACCAACGCCGTGGAGAGCCTCGCCTATTACAGCTTCGACGAGATGCGCTCTGTCGACCTGCGGCACTATAAGACGCAGAGCATCAGCGACTATATCGCCGCCTATCAGCCCGACGTCGTCATCTGCATCCGCGATTACGAGGCGCTCCTCTCGCGCAGCGACAACGGCGGCCTCTCCTGACTTCAAGCAAGGAGGTCTTTTATGACCGTCTCCCTTTCCGATCATTTTACGTATCAAAAGCTGCTGCGCTTTGTCGCGCCCAGCATTTTGATGATGATCATCACCTCTATTTACAGCATTGTCGACGGCTTTTTCGTCTCGAACTTCGTCGGCAAAAATTCGTTTGCCGCGCTGAACCTCATCTTTCCCGTCATCATGGCGCTCGCCGCCGTCGGCTTTATGATCGGCACGGGCGGCAGCGCGCTCATCGCCAAAACGCTCGGCGAGGGCAAGCCCAGGGAAGCGAACGAGATCTTCTCCATGCTCGTCATCGTGCTTGCCGCCGGCGGCGCGATTTTAAGCGGCGTGTGCATCGTTTTCCTGCGCCCCATCTCGTTCGCCGTCGGCGCGACGGATCTGACGATCGATGACTGCGTGCTCTATGGGTGCGTGCTGCTCGCATCTCTTCCTTTTTTCATGCTGCAAAACAGCTTCCAGAGCTTTTTGGCGACGGCAGAAAAGCCGCACTTTGGCCTGCGCGTGACGGTGTTCGCGGGGCTGACGAACATGGTACTCGATTTTCTGCTCGTCTACGTGTTCCCGTTCGGCCTTCTCGGCGCGGCGCTCGCCACGGTGTTTTCGCAGATCGTCGGCGCGCTCATCCCGCTCGTCTACTTCCTCCGTCCGAACGACTCACCGCTGCGACTCACGCGTCCGCGCTTTGACTTCCGCGCCCTCGGCAAGGCCTGCTACAACGGCTCGAGCGAGATGGTCAGCAACCTTTCGACCTCGCTCGTCGGCGTGCTCTATAATGTGCAGCTCATGGCGATTGCCAGGGAAAACGGCGTGAATGCCTACGGCGTTCTGATGTACGTGAGCTTTATCTTCATGGCGTTTTTCTTTGGCTATTCCATCGCCGTCACGCCCGTCGTCGGCTATCACTACGGCGCGCAGAATCACGCCGAGCTCAAGAGCCTCCTCAAAAAGAGCCTGACCGTCACGCTCATCACGAGCCTTGCGATGACGGCCTCGTCCATCCTGCTGGCAAACCCCATCGCACATCTTTTCGTCGGCTACGACGCGGAGCTGTGCGACATGACGGTCAACGCGCTGCGCATCTACGCGCTCTCATTCCTCGTCTGCGGTTTCAATATCTTCGGTTCGGCGTTTTTCACGGGGCTCAACAATGGCACAGCCAGCGCGCTCATTTCGTTCCTGCGCACGCTCGTCCTTCAGGTCGTCGCGGTGCTTCTTTTGCCAAAACTTCTCGGCATCAACGGCATCTGGCTCGCCATCACCGTGGCCGAAGCGCTCACACTGATCGTCACAGAAACGCTTTTCCTCCTCGGACGGAAAAAATACCACTACGCATAAAGCAGATCATCCAAACAGCCGCGGTGGCTCGAACCACCGCGGCTGTGCTTGCGCTTTCTGACGGGCTGTGGCATAATAATTCTATCAAATTCTACTTTTGGATGTGAATGTTATGTGCTTTTGGTGGTTTATGTTACTATGCGATTTGATCATTCCCATTGTTATGGTCATTGCAGGAAGAATGATGTGGAAGCATTGCCCAAAACATATAAACAGCATGTTAGGATACAGAACAACTCGTTCAATGAAAAATATGGATACATGGAAATTTGCTCATGACTATTGTGGAAAACTTTGGTGGAAAATAGGATGGGTAATGGTTATACCATCTGCCTTGATACATATTCCGTTATACCATAGTGATAAGAATACGATTGGATTTGCAGGGATAATTCTTGTAACAATCCAATGTTTTATTATGATTCTATCAATTTACTCGACAGAAAAAGCTTTGAAAAAACATTTTAATGATGATGGAAAACCCAGATAGATTCCAGTTTGTCATTGCCACATAATTGATTTTTCACCGACCGGTGCAATCACCGGTCGTTTTTTTGCATTTTCCTCTTGACATCTCATATTGTTGTGATATTATTTTGATATCAAGAGATGAGCAAAACAGGCAGAAGGAGCAGCCCACAAACAAGACAAATGGGAATCAAAAGAGCTTAGGGCGTCTCAAGGGCGCAAAAACCATAGCGCG
>OCSH01002018.1_pt1 | contig 13094 bp, 9 predicted proteins | sample 1538371 | NCBI WGS metagenome assembly OCSH01 (sample SAMN04571687, study PRJEB22368) | human gut metagenome | biome: human gut; material: stool | host: Homo sapiens | place: Luxembourg | collected 2012-06-01 | reverse complement strand
CCGCTTTTTCATCGCGCTAGCGGTTCTTTGGGATCGACCTAAGGCGAGCGAACCATAGGGCTGCGGCACCCGAGGTCAGGAGCGCGGTGATGCAAGCGGCGATGGGAACTGGTCCTGTTGCCGGTAGGTCCTGCGGTAGGGTACAGCGTTGAATGACACAGTCCTCGTCATGTGACTCAAGTTTATCGCCGCCGCCGTTGCGACAAAGATCGACGCGTGCGCTGTTGGTGAGTGCGGTTTGGGGCGTATAAGCCGATGTTGCCTGCATGTGCACGACTGCGCCCCGAGCGTCTGCACCAAGGATTGCTTTGGCATCGTCAAGGTCGTCGTGCTCATCTTTGAGATCATCGCGGGTCCAAGAATCCGCATCGCTTCGAGTCGTAAAGTCGGCGGCTACCGCACCGTATTCAATTCGAATGCCCGTTACGACGGTATTGGATGCAAGGTCGAGCTCTTCCGCCTCGAGTGTGGTGGATTCCGTGGTCGAGATATCCGCCTTCCAGAGGTGCCAACCGTCGTAATCGACGAGGCGACAGTCCTCACCCAGGCTCTCTTTTACTTCGTCGGACTCAAGCCAAGGATTTTCGTGCCCATCGTCAAGTGTCGCGTTTGCCGGCTCATCGACGTCTGTCGAGTCCAACGGCGTCGTGCGATACCATACGTTGCACAGACCGTTGAGGTCGCCGATGGCGACGGGGGTTTCGATTGAGATGAATCTCGCCGTGCCGTCTTTGGCGCACTCAAGATCATCGGTAATCGTAAACTCATCAACCCAAGTAGCGGAATCGTTTCGAGCATCGATGGTATAGGAGAAAAGCCCATCACTATTGGTTTGCGTCGTGGCGCGGTTTTTACTATCGCCGTTAGCCAACAGGCCCTTTTCGATAGGTTGGACAAGTTCCTGACGCTTGTCGACCTGTCCCTTGATCTCGATGGGCGCATCCTTCATCGCGACGGATTGGACTTCTCCCGTATCCTTTATTTCAAACGTTATCTCCTCGGCAAGGTCATAGGTCCGCGGAGAAATCATTTCGCGCAACGAGTAGGTGCCGGGTGCAAGATGTTCGACGCGGTGCGGCTTGTCGGATGAGGTCCAGGAGTCTATTTCGGTTTTATCGGGACCATATAAGGTGAGTTGTGCGCCTTTCACTTCCTGCTCTCCGCTTGCATCGACCTTGGAGATATCAACCTTGGTGTAATCGTCGGATACGTTAAGCCGTGCTTCTACAACGGGTGTTTTCTGGTCGGCATAAGTAAGGTCGACAATATGGGTTGTCCGATCGAGCAAGAAGCCTGCCGGCGCTTGAGTCTCGACAACCTCGTAGCGTGCGGTGCCAGATCCCAGCGGGAGGTCGTCCGCGCGTGCTTCTCCAGTTTCATCCGTCGTGACGGTCGCGACAGTCTCACCGTCGAGCGCGGCAATGCTACCGTCGGGGCGCACGATATCACCCGAGGCACGGATCTCAAAGATGGCGCCCGCGAGGCTGCTGCCGTCTACGGCATCGGTTTTAACGATCCTGATGTTTCCGGTCGCGGCGTGGTCATAATACGAGGCGATTGCAACGGGCGTTAGGTTCATGTCGGCGGGTATGTTTACCTCGATCTCTTCGTCGACAAGATAGGGCTCTTTGGCCGAGGTTTCGCGTACATAATAGGTGCCCGGCACGAGCGATTCGGGCAGTGTGACGGTCCCGGTCGCGTCAGTCGTAAAGGTGTCCATTACGTTATGTGCTGGATACCAGCAAGTTTGTGAGACAGGTTCATGATTGCTGTCGAGGAGTTGGAAGGTGAATCCGGCTAGTGGAACAGAAGCGCCTGTTTGGGCATCGCGTTTTACAATCTGGAGATGCGTCGACAGAGCGTGGTTGTCCACGATATATTGAAGCTCGGCGCCGTTGGAAATCTGATTGGCCCCGACGGTCCATTCCCCTGCACGTTTAAAACCCTCGGGGACGGTTTCCGGAACCTCGTGAATCGTGTAGCCGGCACGGTCGTATGGGACGGCTCCGTGGACACCGGCGGGTCGCTTGCCTGTGCCGAACCATGCTTCGGCCTGATCTTTGGTGGAGGCAAAGCCATAGATGTTTGTGGTCAGTGTGCCAACAACCTGCTGAGAGCTGTTGCTGACAACCTCAAAGACAACACCACCCGCCGGCTGCTCCAGGCCGGATTGATCGCTATTGCCGTAATCCTTGAATTTGGAAATCTCAAGGTTAAACGCAATGGGGATATCGGAAATGCGAGATTCGATCTCGACCACGCCTGAATCGCCGAGCTGGTCGGCTCCAACGGTATAGGTCCAGCTGTCGTTGGATGGCAGGTAGCCCTCGGGGGCTTTTGATTCGTAGATGGTAAAGGTTCCTAAGGGGACATCGGCGAGGGTGGCCCGACCGCTTTCGTCGGTCGTGAGGATTTGCGCCCATCCAGGGGTTGATTGCGACACACACGTGAACTCTGCTCCTGCGAGTGAAGATCCCACCTGGGGGCCGGCATTCGTCGCGGCATCGAGTTTTACGATACGCAGGTTGATGGTGCCGGGCTGTTCATCAATGGCGACCTGTCCACCGTCATTCCCCGTGGTAAAGGCGATGCGATCACGACGGGGGACATAGCCGGCCGGCGCCTTCGTTTCAACTAGGTAGTATGCCGTGTTGGGCAGAAGTGTTGCTTGCGCTCGACCGTTGCTGTCCATCTGGACGGTGTCGACACGCGCGCCGCTGGCGCTCTCAAAAACATCGAATGTTGCCCCGTCAAACTGATAAGTATTGTTTCCGCTGGTAATGGCAGCGTTTGCAGACTGCTTTTGGAAGGAAACAGAGACCGCCGGCAGTACATAGAGCATGTCTTGACGTTTGCTGCCGCCCGATACGGCTCCTAGATAGCGCCGCGCGCGGTGCGGAGCGGCTTTGATGCTTCCTGATTTTGCGCTGTCGTGGAGCCACCGCGCAGCCGCCACGACTTCATTGTCGGCGGTAAAGTGCCCACTCTTGATTTTGCCCTGAGCGGTCGTGTAGGAATAGGTACCGTCGACATGGGTAGTGCCGTTGAGCATCCATACGGCAAGCTGGGTTGCGGCGCGGGCGCGATCGGGTGAAAGATGGTAACCGCCAAACGACGTGGCGGTAGGATATCCGTGACAAACGATTGCCGCGAACTCGTCGTCGAGCCACACCCAGCCTTGATCAAAGTTGAGCCATGGGCCGCCCGGCTTGGTGGGGCCGGGGCGCTCCTGGTTCATGCAGTAGGCAATCGAGGCGTCTTGAGCTTCATACTTGCCGATGAGGAAGGGCCCACAATCATCGCTAATAGTGCGGAAGCCGAGCTGGTCGTAGCCATCGACGGCAAATGCGGCTCCCGGTGCCAGGCAGCCGAAAAGCAGGAAGAGGAGCAGGAGCAGCGGACCTGTTGCGATTGCGCTGTGGACAGAGTGCGTGGGTGCGTTGGACATGGCTGCTCCTTATCCCTCGTGCGCCGCACGGGGAGGCTGCGACGCGTAGGATGAGGCTACCCCCGAGGTTCATGCGGGTAAGTACCGGAGCCTGACCAAAAGCTTGCCCGATTTCTGACAAATCGAGCTCAAATACAACAATCAGATAAAAGTGCAGGTAGAAGATGGTAAGAAAAGAAAGACAAAGGTCCTCATCTCCACAATTGGCGCGGTTTTCAAACGATTCTCCACAGCTAAAACAAGCATCGACACCCTTGTATCGAACAAGACAACCGCGTTATACTATCCCCCACATATGCGGGCATCGCCAAGTGGTAAGGCATCAGCTTCCCAAGCTGACACTCGCGGGTTCGAGTCCCGTTGCCCGCTCCAGTAAAAAGCACAAGCACGGCAGCGTTACGTTGCCGTGCTTTTTACTACCAAGCGCCGGGACTCGAACCCGCCAGGGTGCGAGCGTTAAGCAAACGCGAAGCGTTTGTAGCGAGCAGGCGAAGGCGCCGACAGGCGCCTGAAGCCGGTGCGGATTTGCGAAGCAAATACGCGGACGTCCCCATGCTCGCTCCAATTCCAAAATGTTAGGTTAATGCCTGCTGCCCATACTTGCACCTGCGCACGGTACAATGGTTGGGTTACGACCAACGTGCCAATAACCAAAAAGGAGCCGCTATGATCGATCGCTATACCCGCCCGGAGATGGGACACATCTTCTCCCTCGAGAACAAGTACGCCATTTGGCAGGAGATCGAGGTTCTGGCCTGCGAGGCCCAGGCGGAGCTCGGCAAGATCGGTATTTCCAAAGACGAGGCCCAGTGGATCCGCGACCATGCCAACTTTGAGAAGGCGAAGGTCGATGAGATCGAGGAAGTCACGCGCCACGACGTCATTGCCTTCCTGACCAACATGAAGGAATACATCGATGCCGATGTTCCCGAGGGCGACCCCAAGCCCAGCCGCTGGGTTCACTATGGCATGACCAGCTCGGATCTGGGCGACACGGCCCTGTGCTACCAGCTCACCCAGGCCTGCGACCTGATCATCGAGGACGTCAAGAAGCTCGGCGAGATTTGCAAGCGTCGCGCCTTTGAGGAGCGCAACACGCTCTGTGCCGGCCGCACTCATGGCATCCACGCCGAGCCGATGACCTTCGGTATGAAGTTTGGCTCTTGGGCCTGGGAGCTCAAGCGCGATCTGGATCGTCTTGAGGACGCCCGCAAGAATGTTGCCTTCGGTGCTATCTCGGGCGCTGTCGGCACGTACAGCTCCATCGAGCCGTTCGTCGAGGAGTATGTCTGCGAGCACCTGGGCCTGGTTCACGACCCGCTGTCCACGCAGGTTATTAGCCGCGATCATCACGCCTACCTCGCCGGCGTTCTTGCCACCACCGCGGCCACCTGTGAGCGCATCGCTACCGAGGTTCGCAATCTACAGAAGACCGATACGCTCGAGGCCGAGGAGCCGTTCCGTAAGGGCCAAAAGGGCAGCTCAGCCATGCCGCACAAGCGCAACCCCATCACCATGGAGAAAGTCTGCGGTCTGTCGCGCGTCGTGAAGTCCAACGCCCAGGTTGCCTTCGATAACGTCGCCCTGTGGCACGAGCGTGACATTTCGCACTCCTCTGCCGAGCGCGTCGCCCAGGCCGATAGCTTCATCGCCCTCGACCACATGTTCCAGTGCCTCATCCGCGTTATCGACGGCCTGCAGCTGTATCCCGCCCGCATGATGGCCAACCTCAATAAGACCCGCGGCCTCATCTTCTCTTCCAAGGTACTGCTCGCCCTCGTCGACACGGGCATCACCCGCGAGGACGCGTACGCCATTGTGCAGGAGAACGCTATGGCAACCTGGCACGAGGTACAGGATTGTGTCTCCGGCCCCACCTTTAAGGAGCGTCTCGAGGCCGACCCGCGCTGCACCGTCAGTCAGGAGAAGCTCGACGAGATCTTTGATCCGTGGGACTTCCTCACCCGTATCGACACGGTCTTTGATCGTCTGGAGCAGCTGAGCTTCGAGTAGGTTCGGGCATAACGTTAGCTTTTTAGGGCGCTTTGCTGGTAATGTGTGTTGCCGGCAAAGCGCCTCGTTGCATTTAGGGAAAGACGGGGATAATAGTCGTCTCGAATAACATTCTGAGAGGGGATCGCATGATTTCGTTTGATTACAAGCCTCAGGGCGTGTGTGCTCGCAATATTCACCTTGATCTTTCCGATGACGGCAACAAGGTGATGGGCGTTGAGTTTACCGGCGGCTGCGACGGCAATCTCAAGGCTATCTCCAAGCTGGTCGAGGGCGCTCCTGCCGATCGCGTAATCGAGGTTCTCGCCGGTAATACCTGCGGTATGAAAAAGACCTCCTGCGCCGACCAGCTTACACGCGCTATCGAGGCCGCTCGCACCGAGATCGCCTAATGGGTATCGCCGATCACATCAAGAACGGAATATCGCGTCGCGGCTTTGTACTCGGTGGGGCTGCCGCGGGCGCTGCCACGGTGCTTGCCGGATGCTCGAAAAAAACGGGCACCAGCGATGATGCCGCCGGCGAGCCGCAGGTTATCAAGGATGATTCCAAAATCATCTCGATTACGGATGAGTACGAGGCAGTCGACATCGATCTTGAGCCGGCGGCGTCATGGACGCTGCCTCTGGGTACGCTGCTGTACTACTGCGACGGCGATTACGCCGCGGCGATGATGGCGCCTGCATCGGCACTGCACGCCAACACACTCGGTGTGCTCAACCTGGGCGATGGCTCGCTTACCACATTAATCGAGGATCCTATCGAGGGCACGGGATATGCATTCTACGATGTCCGTGCCGGCGACGGCGTATTCGCGTGGGTTGAGATGAACTTTGCCAATTCATCGTGGAAGCTCTACGCTCAAAATCTGTCGGGCGCTTCGCTCTCTGGCGACGTGGTTGAGCTCGATCGAGGTGGCAAGGACTACGATCCGCCGCTGTTTACGGCGTTCGGGTCATCAGTCATCTGGTATAAAATGCCCTCGGCAGGTGGCAATAAAACGAGTAGCGATTCGTTTTGTTATCGTCGCTCGCTTGATGAATCCAAGGCCGAGATAATTTGGAAATCGACGGGCCGCTTTGCATCGGCCCCGCGCGCGAGCGACGGCATTTTGACCATCTCGCCGCGTGTCCGCAACGACGAGGGCGTCTACTACGGCATAACGGCAATCGATCTGACCGACGGCAACAACACCAAGCGTGCCCAGCTGGTCCTCCCTTCGTCAGTTTCGCCTTTCGAGGCCGTATATATGGGCGATACCTTCGTGTTTTCTATCGAGGCGGCCTATAGCGGCGTGGGCAGCCTGGGCAATATGGGCACGTATATCGGTAATGAGGGAGGGCCGTACCTCTTTCTGTCACGCGAGCCGCTCGCATGTGCGGCTGGCAAGAAGAATAAATACCTTGTTAAGGTACAGGCGTCGCATTTCCTGATCGACACCTCTGCCAAGACCTATGGCTCGCTGCTGTCGCCCGACCGCGCTTTGGAGTATGGCGATTATCCAGCTACGGCGGGAAAATCGGACTCATTCCTTACGTACGCCACGGTGCGCAACAGCCAGGGTATACCAGAGACGGTCACTGCACGCCTATTCTCTCTTTAAGCTTAGAGGGGTTAAAAAGGCGCCAACAGGGGAATAAACGCGTTGTAATTGTGAGTACCGCCTGCCGAGCTGCCGCGTCATAGCGGCATCCGGCGGGCTCAGGTGCGTTAAAATGGGCTTGTTCTTAGCTAATTGAGACAGGGGGGCCGTGTTATGGCTTCAGATGCAAAAAAGATTCTGCTGGTCGAGGATGAGAAGGCAATCCGTGACGCCGTCGCTGCCTATCTCGAGCGCGAAGGCTACTGGGTTGTGGGCGTCGGCGACGGCCAGTCCGCGATCGAGGAGTTCGAGAAGCATCAGTTCGACCTGGTCGTGCTCGACCTTATGCTCCCCAAGATTCCCGGCGAGCGCGTTTGCCGCACCATTCGCGATACCTCGGATGTCCCCATCATCATGCTGACGGCTAAGGGCGAGATCGAGGACCGTATTATCGGTCTTGAGCTCGGCGCCGACGACTATCTGATTAAGCCGTTCTCGCCGCGCGAGCTCGTCGCCCGCGTTCGCGCTCTGTTCCGCCGTGCCCATCAGGCCGACGAGCCCGCCGTCGAGGTACTCGACTTCGGCGATCTGGTCATCGATATCTCGGGCCACAAGATCTTGGTCGAGGGCAAGGAAGTCGATCTGACGGCTTCCGAGTTCAAGCTGCTCACCACGCTTGCCCGCCATCCCGGCCGTGTGTATAACCGCATGGAGCTGGTCGAGAAAGTGCTCGGGTATGACTTTGAGGGCTATGAGCGCACCATCGATAGCCACGTGAAGAATCTTCGCGCCAAGCTGGGCGATGATCCCAAGAAGCCCAAGTGGCTCTACACCGTCCATGGTGTCGGCTATCGCTTCGAGGCTCCGGCCAAGACCGATAAGTCGGACGAGAAATAGGGAAATCACATATGACACCTGCGCGCTTTGAAATCGGACAAAAGCACAAGCAGGAGAGCGAGGCGGGTTCCAAGGCTAGTTGGAACACGCCTCGTTCCGATTCACGGCCAACGATGAGCTATCCCTCGCGCATGGCACTTGCTTTTGCTCTGACATCGCTCATGACGGTATTGGTGCTGGTGGGCGTTGTCTCTGTTGTGTGGGGCACGGTCTTTTCGGATTACACACGCTCCAATATCGTCGAAATCGCAAATTCCGCTGCCGAGAAGTTGGCGACCTCATATGAGGAAAACGGCTCTTGGACCGCGGGAGAACTGCGCACGGTCGCAACGTCGAGTTTGGTTTCCGACGATCTGGGCATGCAGGTCGTCAATAAAAAGGGTGTGATCGTTTATGACGATTCCTGGCCCTCGGCAAGCGCCACCGCCGATGTACGCGAAAACCAGGCTACGACCGACGACACGAGCGGCAAGAGGGCATCGCATAGCCCGGTCTCGTCTGCTCCAACCGACTCCGATAGCGTTGCTAACGTCGAGATTGTAACGTCTTCCGGCGAGCATGTCGGACAGGTAAAGCTGTGGGCCATCGGCTCCGACGCTCTGCTCACCAAGGCGGACTCTGCGTTTAGGGAGAAGACCTTTAACGCCATGGCCCTCGCCGCGGTTGTTGCAATCTGCATTTCGGTCGTTATCGGATCGCTCGTGTCGCGCATGCTCACCAAACCGATTCATCGCATCACCAGTACCGCAAAGCAAATCCGTGACGGCGACCTGTCGGCTCGCACGGGGCTGCGCGGTGATGACGAGATCGATCAGCTGGGTGAGACCTTCGATGAGATGGCCACCTCGCTCGAGAAGGATATGAAACACGAGAAGCGCCTGACCTCAGACGTTGCACACGAGCTTCGCACGCCGCTTATGGCCATGCTCGCAACGGTCGAGGCCATGCAGGATGGCGTGTATCCCACCGACGATGAGCATTTGGAGACCGTTGCTTCCGAGACGCGTCGCCTGGCTCGTCTGGTGCAGCAGATGCTCGACCTATCGCGTATGGAAAACAGCACGGCTCCGCTCAATCTAGAACCGGTGGACATGGTTCCGTTCGTGCGATCGATTGTGAACGGCCAGGAGCGTCTGTTTGCCGACCGTGACCTTCGTCTTCGCTTTGCAGATGAAACCCAAGGGCACGACGATGTCGTCGAGGCCGATCCCGACATGATCACGCAATGTGTTATCAACCTCATGAGCAACGCCATGCGCTACACCCCCGAGGGCGGTTGGGTCGTGGTGTCGGTGCTCAGTGACCGCAGACACGTCAGCATTGCCGTTTCTGATACCGGCATCGGTATTGCCAAGGACGATCTGTCGCGCATTTTCGGGCGGTTTTGGCGCGCCGATGCCAGCCGCGCCCGCGAAGCTGGCGGCCTGGGCGTCGGCCTCGCCGTGACCAAGCAGATCGTCGAGCGTCACCATGGCTACATATCCGTGGAGTCGGAGCTTGGAAAGGGTACGACTTTTACAATTCATCTGCCCCGCGAGCACACGGCGGACGCGGCATCTACTACAATGGAGCACTAGCTTTTCGCTATTCGGTGAAGGAGGGGCCGCGTCCCTGCCGCTCCGAGTTTGCGAAAACATGCGGGAAAGAACCCGCATTTCTGTCGTATTTAGGTAAGGAGTGACTCACGTGACAACGATGGAGCGTCGTCCGGATTCCCGTGGCAAGGTTCGTGATATTTACGATGCCGGTGAAAACCTGCTGATGGTCGCCACCGACCGCATTTCTGCGTTTGACTTCATTCTTCCCGACGAGATTCCGTTTAAGGGAGAGGTACTCAATCGCATCTCGGCATTCTGGTTCGATAAGTTTGCCGACATCGTCCCCAACCATCTCGTTTCCATCGACCCGGCGGATTTCCCCGAGGAGTTTGCTGAGTATCGTGACTACCTCGCTGGCCGCGCCATGCTGGTTAAGAAGGCCCAGACGATTCCTATCGAGTCCATCGTCCGCGGCTATCTGACCGGTTCGGGCAAGAAGACCTACGACGAGAACGGCACCGTCTGCGGCATCCAGCTGCCTGAAGGCCTGACCGAGGCTTCCAAGCTTCCTGAGCCGCTGTTCACGCCGTCCACGAAGGCCGAGATCGGTGACCACGACGAGAACATCTCGTTTGAGCGTTGCTGCGAGATCGTGGGCGAGGACATCGCCACGCAGATTCGTGACCTTTCCCTCAAGATCTACAAGGCTGCCGCCGAGTACGCCGCGACCCGTGGCATCATCATTGCCGACACCAAGTTCGAGTTTGGTGTCATCGATGGCAAGGTCACGCTGATCGACGAGTGCCTCACGCCCGACTCCAGCCGTTTCTGGCCTGCTGCCAGCTACGAGGAGGGCAAGATCCAGCCTAGCTACGACAAGCAATTCGTCCGCAATTGGCTCAAGGCCAACTGGGATATGACGGGGGAGACCCCGCACCTGCCCGCCGAGGTCATCGATGGCACGTCCGAGCGCTATCGCGAGGCCTTCCAGATCATCACGGGCTCCCAGTTCACAAGCATGAAGGAGAACGCATAAGTGAGTACCCGTAGCGCCACGAACAAGCGCACGCAATCCCACGAAGTTACCGGGGTTGCGCGCAAGTCTGCCGCATCTGCTAAGCCCGCCCGCCAAGCAGCGAGCTCCGTTCGCGTCGTGCCGGCTTCGTCTAAGGCACGCCGCAAAGAGCTCGAGAAGGGCGAGAACCTCGAGGGCCTCTCTAAAGAGGAGAAGCGCGCCCGCAAGGCCAAGCAGCGCGCCAAGGAGGACCGCATCTATACGGTGTCGAATATCCTCCTCAAGCAGGACGAGGACTACACCAAGCGCCGTCGCATCTGGTGGATTGTGCTCGCCATTGGCATGGTGCTCGTCGTGGCAATTTGGGCCTCGCTGTACTTCGCTCCCGCTGGCATGGTGTCCAGCCCTGTCCAGATGGTCGGCATCGTTTTGTCCTATGTCATCATCCTAGGTGACTTTATCTACGACTTCGCTCGTATTCGTCCCTTGCGCAACATGTACCGCGCGCAGGCCGAGGGCATGTCCGAGAACAAGCTCAACGCTCTTATTGAGCGCGCGGCTGCCGAGGAGGACCAGAAGGACTCCAAGAAGAAGTAGCGTTTGCATACATACTTATCGCTAAGATATAAGGCGCGTCGTTTTTGCGGCGCGCCTTTTTACTGTTCTATAGATAGATGGAGTGGCACATGATTCGAGCTGCCCTGACGGTCGAAGAGGCTCTGGAGGGCATGAAGGCCCTGGAGCCCAAGATTAAAAACTACGCGCGCCTGGTCGTCCGCAAGGGCGTAAACGTCAAGCCCGGCCAGGAGGTCGTCGTTCAGTCTCCGGTCGAGTGCGCGCCGTTTGCGCGCGTGGTGGTCGCGGAGGCCTATGCTGCCGGCGCCGGCCACGTGACGGTCATTTGGGCCGATGATGCCGTGACGAGGCTCACGTACGAGCATGTCGAGAAAAGCTATTTTGAGCAGACGTCCGAGTGGAAGCGCATGCAGCTGGATTCCTTGGCCCAGGATGGTGCCTGCTTTGTCTTTATCGAGGGTGCGGATCCTGCGGCCCTCAAGGGCATCGATCCAGCCAAGCCGGCCGCGGCATCAAAGGCGAGGAATACGCAGTGCAAAGTTTTCCGCCGTGGACTGGATTACAACATCAATCCGTGGTGCATCGCCGGCGCTCCGGTCGTGGCTTGGGCGCACGAGGTGTTCCCGGGAGACGCCGATGAGGTTGCAATCTATAAGCTGTGGAATGCGATTCTGCACACCGCGCGCGCCGATGGCCAGGACCCAGAGAGCGACTGGGAACTCCATGACGCCGCATTCGAAAAGAACCTGCGTTTCCTGAACGACAATCGTTTCGACTACCTGCATTACACCGCGGCAAATGGAACCGATCTGACGATTGGCATGACGAAAGGTCACGAGTGGGCCGGCGGCAAGGGCAAGACGCCCGATGGGCACCCCTTCTTCCCCAACATTCCCACCGAGGAAGTCTTCACTTCGCCCGATCGCATGCGCGCCGACGGTATCGTGTACTCGGCCATGCCGCTCATCCATCACGGCAATAAGGTCGAAGATTTTTGGATTAAGTTCGAGGGCGGCCGCGTGGTGGACTACGACGCCCGCGTGGGCAAGGCAACGCTCGCAAGTATCATCGATACTGACGAGGGCGCTGCTCACCTGGGAGAGGTCGCGCTCATTTCCAAGAACACGCCGATCCGCGAAAGTGGTGTTCTGTTCTACAATACGCTCTATGACGAGAACGCTAGCTGCCATCTCGCGCTAGGTGTCGGTTTCCCCGAATGCATCGAGGGTGGGTATGACATGTCCAAGGAGGAGCTTCTGGAGCATGGCGTTAACGTCTCGAGCACGCACGTCGATTTTATGATCGGCACGGACGACATCGATATTGTGGGCATTACGCCTGAGGGACGTGAAGTTGTGATTTTCCAGAACGGCCAATGGAGTTGGGAATAGTCCCAGACCGTGGTACAATGCCACCCGCGGGCCGTTAGCTCAGCTGGCAGAGCAGGGGACTTTTAATCCCAAGGTCCAGGGTTCGAACCCCTGACGGCCCACCCAAAGATTGTTGAGACGGTCAACTTCGGTTGGCCGTCTTTTTTGTCGCCCTTTCATGGGTTCGAACCCGTCGGGGCGCGGAGCTGAGTAAACGCGTGAGCGTTTGCCAGCGCAGCGCGCAAGGCGCGAAAGCGCCGCAGCGGCCGCCTGCGAAGCAGGCTGAACCCCTGACGGCCCACCCAAAGATTGTTGAGACGGTCAACTTCGGTTGGCCGTCTTTTTTGTTGCCGGTGCACGGGTTCGAACCCGTATCTAGCTATATATAAGAACGCTTGGCGAACAAAACCCGCCTTTTACCGACCGATGGGAAACAAATAACTGATGCCTTTGGAGTAAAGTAGCGCTCCAGAGATGACCGATGTCTCAATACACATAAAACAGCTGGTCATCGCCAATATCAGAAGCCAATGCTTCAGTTTTAACCTCAGTGATGCGACTGAGGGACCTATTCATTTGTGAACAAAATATGGAGTGCGCGATTCCCGCCCCCGGGGCCCCTCCGGTCTGGCAATATATCTCCTTGCCGCGCGGC
>OCSH01001991.1_pt1 | contig 13249 bp, 5 predicted proteins | sample 1538371 | NCBI WGS metagenome assembly OCSH01 (sample SAMN04571687, study PRJEB22368) | human gut metagenome | biome: human gut; material: stool | host: Homo sapiens | place: Luxembourg | collected 2012-06-01 | reverse complement strand
TCCGGCCCCGGCGACGATGCGGATCACCAGCGGCCGGTCGGCCCCCACCGAGTTATGCTTGATGGCGTTTTCGATCAGCAGCTGCACCGAGCAGGGCAGGACATGGCGGTTCATGGCCTCGTCCGGAATGTCGGTCTCCACGCGAAACCCCTCGGGAAAACGCACCTGCAACAAGTCGACGTACATCCCCACGAAAGCCATCTCCTCGCGCAGGCGCACGAGCGTCTCCTCCTCGTTCTGGAGCATGTAACGGTAGATGCCCGCCAGTTTATGGATGTAGGCGCTGGCCTGCTCCGTGCGCTGCTCGCAGACCAGGCAGTCGAGGATATTGAGCGAGTTGAACAGGAAATGGGGGTTGACCTGCTGTTTGAGTTTCATGTAACGGAACTGCGCCTGGTGCGCCTTACCGCGCTCGGCACGCAGCACGGCACGTGCGACCAGGGCGTAATCAACCATAAATACGACCGAATAGAGGATTACCTCGACCAGCAGCGTGATGATCCACAGTTGCAGGAACTCCCGTGCGGTGAACGAGCGATCGAAGGCGAACGGCAGGTGCAGCCCCGTAATGAGCGCCACGCAGGCCGACGTGAACAGCACGAACAGGAGGAACGCCGCGATTTCGGCGATCAGACCGTGCCGGGTTTCACGCCTGCGCGTATGCCGGACATAGATGATATTGACGCACAGCAGGATAATCAGTGCCGCGGAGTTCGAAGCCAGCAAGTCGGCCATGTGGTAAAGGCGGTCTGTGGAGAAGGAAGGCGATGAGAAGAGCTCGACATAGGCCAGCCTCAGCACGAAAATCACCCCCACGGCCAGCAGCAGCAACCCGATGCGGGGCGTCCAGGCCGAGGAGCGGCTCGCCGTGTCGTCGCCGCGGCGGAACAACTTGGTGAACCACACGATGCTCCAGCCCAGAATCTCGGTGGTTATGAAAGTCGACACGGCATGCACCACGGGCGGGGCGTGCAATAACAGCTCGATCAGCTGCGCACCGCCCGTACCCAGCAGGTAGCCGATCACGTTGACGACGATCACGCTGGCAGCGGTGAACTCCACGTTCAGTCCCCGTTTGAGGCAGATCAGCACGATCAGCACGATCGTCAGCAGCGTCAGCACCAACTCGTCGTTGATCCCCGCCAGATGGCACGAAAGGGCGACCACGGCATGGAGCACGGCGAACAGGTGGATGATTCCGGACACTTTGAGCGATCGCATATAGGCTGACTGAGGCTGTATTAAAGTATATACGGGTTTCGTTTATTACGAATAAAGGTAGTGTTTTTCCGCGGAAATTCCAAATCGTCCCCCGCGGGCTACCGTTCGTCGCAAAAATCCGCCCGTTCATCCGGCTGAACCTTCCGTTCGTCGCCCTGCGGTTCGCCGTCCGGATTTTTTATTAAAATTTGTATAACCTGAAAACCAACCGAAAAACCGAAATGACCAAACCTAAACTCTCATTTTGGCAGATTTGGAACCTCAGCTTCGGCTTCCTCGGCGTGCAGATCGGATATTCGCTCCAGAATTCCAACACGTCGAGCATCTTCGAATCGCTGGGGGCAGATGTCAGCCACCTGAGCTACTTCTGGCTGGCGGCACCGCTGGCCGGCATGATCGTCCAGCCCATCGTGGGGCTTTTTTCCGACGGCACCTGGACGCGCTGGGGCCGCCGCATCCCCTACATCCTGGGCGGGTCGCTGATCTCGGCGCTGGCGCTGGTGCTCATGCCCAACTGCCCCAAACTGCTCGCCTTCGCCCCGCTCGCCATGGGGGCTTTCATCCTGCTGTTCATGGATTTGTCGTTCAACGTCACGATGCAGCCCTTCCGAGCGCTGGTGGCCGACATGCTCGACGATTCGCAGAAGACACAGGGCTACGTGGTACAAACCTTCCTGATAAACCTCGGTGCGGTCGTCGGCGCTATCCTGCCGCTCGTCATGACATGGCTCGGCGTGTCGGACGAGGCCGCTCCGGGGCATGTTTCGCCGCACATCGCCTACTCCTACTATGCCGGGGGCGCGATCCTGCTGCTCACGGTGCTCGTCACCTCGTTCAAGACACGGGAATATCCGCCCGGGGAGTTCGCCCGCTACAACAACCTCTCCGAGGAGGACGCCAAACCGGTGAGCTTCGTCGGCCTCATGCGCAACGTCCCCGGCGTGATGGTGCGGCTGGGCGTCACGCAGTTCTTCTCGTGGGCGGCGCTCTTCCTGATGTGGACTTACCTCAAACCCGCCATCACGGGTGTAGTCACCGACCATGCCACGGGCGAAGTGCTCTCGGCCGGCGCCACGCAGACATGGGTCGGCGTGCTCAACGGCACCTACCCCATCCCCGCCTGCATCGCCGCCCTGTTCCTCGGGCGCGTCGCCGCGCGCTACGGCAACAAACCCGTCTACGCGGCCTGCCTGCTCGCCGGGGCGCTGGGCTTAGCGGGGTTGTGCCTGCTGCACGACCAGTACGCGCTGATGCTCCCGATGGTAGGGATCGGCATCGCCTGGGCGGGCATCCTCGCCATGCCCTACGCCATCCTGTCGCGCGCGGTCGAACCGCGCCGCATGGGCGTATACATGGGTATCTTCAATTTCACGATCACCGTCCCCCAGATCGTCATCGGACTGACCGGCGGTGCCATCGTCAAGTACTGCTTCGCCTCCGACGCGGCCGACATGCTGGCGCTCGCCGGGGTCTTCATGCTGCTGGCCGCCGTGTCGGTCTTCCTGGTCAAAGAACACAAGGCCCAATGACCTACAATCCATAAAATCAACTTATAAACTAACCAAAATTCTTATGAAACGATTTTTAACTATGTGTGCGGGTATCTTGCTCATATGTCAATTTACCCCCCCCCTCACGCTGGCGCAAAACGCTGGTTATGAGGTTAAAGGCGTAGTTGTCGACAAGTCTGGGATGCCGATTTTGGGCGCTACCGTCGTCGAAAAGGGCACGACCAACGGTGTCTCGACGGGCATCAACGGCGACTATGCCATCCGCGCCGCCGGCCCCGAGTCGGTCATCGAGGTCAGCTATGTCGGTTACAAGACCGTCAGCCTGGTGGCCAGTTCGTCGCTGCTGGTGCACCTCACGCTTGAAGAGGATGCCATGGGTATCGACGACGTGGTGGTGATCGGCTACGGTACAATCAAGAAAAACGACATGACCGGTTCGGTCGTGGCGATCAAGGCCGAAGAGTTCAACCGCGGCGCCGTGGTCTCCACACAGGACATGCTCAAGGGTAAGGTTCCGGGCGTGCACATCATCCCCGGCGACGGAGGCCCCGGATCGAGCGCCACCATCCGCGTGCGCGGTGCGGCTTCGCTCAACGCCTCGAACGACCCGCTGATCGTGATCGACGGGGTACCCATCGCAGTCGACGGCGGCAAGGGTATGGCCAACCCGCTGGAGACGATCAACCCCAACGACATCGAATCCTTCACCGTGCTCAAGGACGCTTCGGCGGCGGCCATCTACGGTTCGCGTGCTTCGAACGGCGTCATCCTCGTCACCACCAAGAAGGGGCGCGGCAACACGCCCCGCGTATCGTACAGCGGCAGCGTGAGCGTCCAGACCAACTCCGACGAGCTGCCCGTGATGTCGCCCGGCGAGTTCCGCACCTACATCGACCAGGTATACCCCGCAGGTACGACCACGGGCGACAAGGTGCAGTCGATGCTCGGCGACAAGAACACCAACTGGCAGGACTTGGTCTTCCGCACCGCCATTTCGCATGACCACAACGTCAGCCTGATCGGCAACATCAACGATAGGATGCCCTACCGCGCATCGGTGGGCTACACCAACCAGCAGGGTACGCTCGAAACATCGAAATACGAACGCGGGACGCTCGACCTGAGCCTCTCGCCCAACTTCTTCGACAAGCACCTCACGGTCAACCTCAACGCCAAGGGCGTCATCACGTCGCAGCGCTACGCCTCGGGCGGCGTGGTGGGTTCGGCGGCCTTCTTCAACCCCACGATCGACCCCTATTTCCGCAACGACGACGGTTCGATCGACTACACGACCACCAACGGATACTGGAACTACGGATCGGGCCGCGGCGAGGACTTCACGCCCAACACCCTGCTGGGCGCAGGCCCGCTCTCGCAGCTCTACGACCGCGACAATACGGCGCGTGCCAAGCGTTTCATCGGCAACGCCCAGATCGACTATAAGGTTCACGGCTTCGAGGCGCTGCGCTTCAACCTCAACCTCGGCCTCGACGTATCGAGCGCCAAGACCTACGACGGCGTGAACCCCGGCTCGTTCCAGGCATACACCGACACCGAGGCCCGCGGCTGGGGACAGTATTCGTGGACGACGAACTTCCGCCGCAACCAGCTGCTCGAATTCTACGCCAACTTCAACAAGGAGTGGGGCATCCACCACCTCGACGTGATGGCCGGTTATTCGTGGCAGCATTTCTACAGCTCCGACCACTCGGTATCCTATTTCAACGAGACGCACGAGCAGAAGGGCGAGGATTCGCGCTACCCGTTCAACCGCCAGGAGAACTACCTGCTCTCGTTCTACGGACGCCTGAACTATTCGATCGCCTCGAAATACCTCTTCTCCTTCACACTGCGTGACGACGCCTCATCGCGTTTCTCGAAGGATACCCGCTGGGGCCTCTTCCCTTCGGGCGCCTTTGCGTGGAACATCGCCGAGGAGAATTTCCTGAAGGATTCGCGTGCCGTCTCGGCCCTCAAGCTGCGCGTCGGCGTCGGACAGACCGGCCAGCAGGAGATCGGTTCCAACTACCCCTACCTGGCGCGTTACTACATGTCGACCGACGTCTATAAGACCTATTACATGGGCAGCGCCGGGCACATGTTCTACCTCACGCCGGGCGCCTACGACCCCAACATCAAATGGGAGACCACGACGACCTACAACGTCGGACTCGACTTCGGGTTCCTCGGCGGCCGCATCAACGGTAGCGTCGACTGGTACCTGCGCCAGACGGACGACCTTCTGAACAGCGTCATCACCCCCATGGGCTCGAACTTCGGCAACACGGTGCTCACCAACATTGGCTCGATGGAGAACAAGGGCGTGGAATTCAACCTGAATTTCATCCCCGTGCAGACCAAGGACTGGAACCTCACGGTCGGCTTCAACGGCACGTTCCAACACACCGAGTTCACCAAGCTCAACAACACCGACGACCCCGACTACAACATCCAGACGGGAAGCATCACCAAGGGCACGGGTAACCTGCTCCAGATCCACAAGGTAGGCTATGCGCCCTACACTTTCTACTGTTTCCAGCAGGTATACGACCAGGACGGCAATCCGATCCAGAACGCGCTGGTCGACCGTGACAAGGACGGCAAGATCACACAGGCCGACCGTTACGTGACCGACAAGAGCCCCAACCCCGACTTCTTCTACGGCATCAGCCTCAAGCTGAGCTACAAGAACTGGGACTTCGGCTTCAACGGCCACGGTTCGGCGGGCAACTGGGTCTTCAACGACTTCGCCTCGGCCAACTCGACGTCCAACATCGACATCAACGCCGGCAACCTGCCCAACTTCGCACGGCTGGTCAAGAAGACCGGCTTTACGAAGGCCAACAGCGGCGAGCAGTGGTATTCGGACATGTTCCTCGAAAACGCTTCGTTCTTCCGCATGGACGACATCAACCTCGGGTACACGTTCAACAAGATTGGCAACTGGAAGGGCTCGATGCGCGTCGCCTTCGGCGTGCAGAACGCATTCGTCATCACCGATTACAGCGGCGTAGACCCCGAAATACCGGGCGTCAACGGCATCGACGGCTCGATCTGGCCGCGCCCGCGCACCTATTCGCTGCGTCTGAATGTAAACTTCTAAAAACGAACGAACCATGAAAATCGACATAAAACATTTCGCCTTGGCGGCGGCAGGCGCAACGATGCTGCTCACTTCGTGCATCGGGGATCTCGACACCCTGCCCCTCAACCCGTCCGACTCGACCTCGGAGACCGTCTACGGGAAAGACGAGAACGGCTACCTGGCCGGGCTCACCAAACTCTATTTCAATTTCGTCTCGAACGACACCACCGACCTGCAGGTCAGCGACGGCGGCGCCTCGGAGCTCATCCGCGCATTCTGGACGATCCAGGAGGTTACGGCCGACGCCTGCAAATGCGCCTGGGAGAACGACGCCTGGGTTCGCGCCATGAATACCGACACGTGGTCCGACGCCGACAACGACGCGACCTACGCCGTCTACGTACGTACGTTGCAGGGCATCGCCTACGTGAACGAGTACCTGCGCCAGACCGCCTCGGACAAACTCTCCGACCGCGGCGTGAGCAGCGAACTGGCCGCCAGGATCCAGAGCTTCCGTGCCGAGGCCCGTTTCCTGCGCGCCTATTTCTACTGGATCGCCCTCGACGTGTTCGGCGACGTGCCGTTCACGACCGAGACCTCGCCCTTCGGCGGCGGTGTGAACCCCAAACAGGCCTCGCGCAAGGATGTCTTCGACTACTGCATCTCGGAGCTGACCGACCTGGCTTCGGACGAAAGCGCGATGCCTGCCGCACGCTCGAACTACCCGCGTGCCGACAAGGGTGCGGTCAACGGCCTGCTGGCCCGCATGTACCTCAATGCCGAGGTTTATGCCGGCACCCCGATGTGGACGGAGGCCAAATCCGCCTGCGAAGCGATCTTCGGCATGGGCTACTCGCTCTGCCCGGAGTATTCCGACCTCTTCCGCGGCGACAACGGCGAGAACGCCGACGCCCTGAAGGAGATCATCTTCGGCGTGGCATACGACGTCGAGCAGACGCAGTCCTACGGCGGCACGTCGTACCTGACGCTGGCAGCCATCGCCGCCACCGACGTGACGGCCGAACAGAAGATCAACGGCGTGAACAACGGCTGGGCCGGCATCCGCGTACCCTACGAATACGTACAGAAATATTTCAACGCCCGCAACGCGGACTACACCACGGGCGAATATACGGTCAACGACAAACGCGGCGGAATGTTCTACATCAAAGGCCGCCAGGAGTCGATGAACGATGCGCTCTATGTCTTCCTCAACGGGTGGACTTGCCTTAAGTTCAACAATATCCCCCACGACATGACCAACGACGAATTCCTTGCCACGGCTGCATCGAAGGCCTATAGCGACATCGACTTCCCGATGATCCGCCTGGGCGAGATCTACCTGATCTACGCCGAGGCCTGCATGAACCTGGGACAGGCCAACACCGCGCTGCCGAAGCTCAAGGAGCTGACCGACCGCGCCGGGGTATCGGCCCCCTCGTCGGTCACGGCCGACTACCTGCTCGAGGAGCGTGCCCGCGAGCTGATGTGGGAGGGGCACCGCCGCACCGACCTGATCCGCTACGGCAAGTTCACCACCCCGTCGTTCCTCTGGACATACAAGGGCGGCACCTTCACCGGACAGGGGTTCGATGATTACATGAAAATCTTTGCCATCCCTTCGTCGGAGCTCGCTTCCAACCCCGAACTGCACCAGAATCCCGGCTACGGAAACGCAACCGATAAATAACCAACCCTAAAAATCGTACGACTATGAAAATTACACGATATGCGATGATGCTGGCGGCTGCGACGGGGCTCCTCTCCGCCTGCCAAAAGCTCGACGAGGTAAAGGCCTACGACCCCGACAAGGTCGTGGCGCCCGTGCTGCATGCGCTGCCCGGGGAGATCGTCATTACGCCCGACAACATGGGCTCGACGCAGACCTTCACCTGGGACGCCGCCGACTTCGGCGTCCGCACCCAGATCAACTACTCGATCGAAGCCTCGTACAACGACGGTGCGAAACTGGTGCTCTTCACGGGTATGAACGGCACCTCGTCGGAACAGACCTATGAAAGCCTCAACAACATCCTTGCGCTGTCCGTGGAAGACGGCGGCCTGGGGGTTCCCTCGGGCGAACCTACGGACGTGGATTTCTACATCAGTGCCACGATCGGCACCGACTTCGAGAAATTCTACTCCGCCCCCGCCACCGTCCGCATGACCGTGACGACGGCCGAGCGTACCTATCCCCAGGTCTGGGTAATCGGCGATTACTGCGGCTGGAATTTCGACAACGCACAGGGACTGTTCTGTTTCTCCGGCGACGAGGTCACCTACGAAGCTATCGTTGACTTGGGCGAAAAAGCCGCCAACGGCTTCAAACTGAGCGGCGAAGCCGGTTGGAACGATGCCTGCAACTGGGGCACCGACGGTGATGCTGCGGCTCCGGAAACGGAAGCCCCGTCGATCACGCTGATCTCCAGCGGCGGTTCCGGAAACATCATGGTCTATTCCAAGCGCTTCTACCGCTTCGTATTCGACCGTTCGACATTAACGTTAAGCAATAAGCTGTCGTTCAACTCGATGGGTATTATCGGCGATGCCACTCCGGGCGGCTGGGACACCGACACGGAGATGAATTTCGACACCCAAAAACAGCGTTTCTGGGTCGACGTCACACTGACCGCCGGGGAATTCAAATTCCGTGCGGACAACGACTGGGCGATAAACTTCGGCGGGGCGGACGGACGCCTTTCGCAGAACGGCGACAACATCAAGGCCACGGCGGGCAACTACCGCGTATACGCAACCCTGAACAACTCTGCGGAGATCACCTACGAACTCAATGCCGGCGACTACGGCACGGGCGGCGGCGAAGAACCCGACCCGGGGCCGGAAAAGGCCGACTGGTACATCCACGGCCAGACCGTCGCAACCCCCGACTGGGGCCCGACGGCCATGGAGAGCGCCAGCTCGAACATCGTGGCCTACAAGGCCGCAGGGGTCGAGGTAGCCGCCAACTCGGAATTCCTCTTCAAGAGCGGCGACGAGTCGCAGTGGATCGGGGCCGACGCCGCATTCGCCGGCAGCAGCCCCTACACCTGCACGATCGGCTCGGCCTTCAAGGTTTCCGCCGACAAGGTCAATGCCGTGATCGCCGAAGCCGGCACGTACGACTACTGGCTGCTGCCCGAGGCGGGACGCGCCTACGTGATGGCCGCAGGCGCCAAGCCCGAGCTGGTCGCCGACACATGGGGACTGGTCGGCAACATCACCGGATGGGGTGACCTGGGCGATTTCTCCATGAGCGAGGAGGGCGCCTACCTCGTTCGCAAAGGCGTAGTCCTGACCACCGCCAGCGAATTCAAGATCCGCTTCAACAACGCCTGGGACGACTCCAAGAACTACGGCACGGCGTCGGGCGGTGCGGTCGACATCAACAAGGCCGTAGACATCATCACCAACGGCGGTTCGCAGAACATGAAAGTCCAGCTCGACGGCACCTACGACATCTATTTCGACCTCGCGAATTCGCAGATATACATCATGTCCGAGGGCAAGACCCCGGCAGAGGCCGAATAACGGCCACCCTTTCACGGGACGGCACACAGAGATTGCCGTCCCGTTTCTGGCCTGCCGTCCCTGACCGGACGGCAGGCCCCGAAACGAACTTTAACCGAGATTCCGCTATGAAAAAATTTCTTTTCCTGCTGCTGGCACTCGTACTTTCCGTATCCGTGTCGTGCAGCGACGACAAGACCGGCGATACCGGCGGCAGTATGCTCTCCGTGACCCCCACGGAGATAGAATTCGAAGCCGCAGGCGGCAGCCGGCTGCTCGACCTGCGCACCGATGCGGGCGCGTGGTCGCTGACGCAGAGCGACAATACCGCATGGTGCACACCGGCCCTCACATCGGGCAAAACCTCCACGTCGTTCGCGGTCACGGCGACCGCAAACGAGTCGTCGAAACGCTCCGCGACGCTTACCTTCACCGCCCCGGGCTGCGATCCGGTCGTCGTCACCGTGACACAGAGCGGCGATGCCTCCCAGGATTTCGAGGGCGAGCAGGTCGTCGCCCGGCCCGATGCGTGGGACAACCGCAAACGCGCCGACATAAGCTACCAGCTGCTGGTATACAGCTTTGCCGACGGCAACGGCGACAAGGTGGGCGACCTGCCGGGGCTGACCCGGCGGCTCGACTACATCGACGCACTCGGCGCCTCGGCCGTGTGGCTCTCACCGATCCATCCGGCGGCTTCGTACCACGGTTACGACGTGCTCGACTACGAGGCGGTCAACCCCGCCTTCGGGTCGGACGCCGACCTGAGGGCATTCATCGACGCGGCCCATGCCCGCGGCATCCGGGTCTACCTGGATTACGTGCTCAACCATACGGGCAAAGACCACCCGTGGTTCAAATCGGCCGCCGCGTCCGAAGGGAGCCCTTACCGTGACCGCTATATCTTCTCCGAAGACCCGCAGGCCGACATCGCGGCCGGGCGGATCGACCAGATCGCCACGGAAGGCGCCGCAGGCTACGATGCCGGACAATGGTTCTCGACCGACACGGGGGCGGGTGCCGCCGGGCGCTTCAAGTTCGTGCTCGACTGGACAAATGCCGACAGCCCGACGGTGACCGTTACCGAAACGACCGATGCCGCGGATGCGGACAATACGCAGGGCGGCGCGGACGACAAATACCTCTATTTCGGCAACGGCACGAGCAAACGCTTCTACGCCAGGGGCGGCAACAGTTACGAACTGACGCTCGACTTCGATTCCGACTGGGGATTCCTCGTCCGCACCTCGACCACGTCGTGGGCCGCAGGCACCAAATACGGCGCCCCCGACAACCGGACGATCATCCGGTTCGGGGAGCCCTTCACCCTGATGTCGAACCGCTCGGCCGATCCGGCCAACGTGCAGTTCTCGCTGCCGACGATGTACCATTCGCACTTCTGGACGGCGGCATTCGCCGACCTCAACTACGGCAAGGCCGCCGAGGCCGAGCAGTCCGGGGCGTTCAAGGCCGTCACCGAAGCGGCCGACAAGTGGGTACGCATGGGCGTGGACGGGTTCCGCCTCGATGCCGTGAAGCACATCTACCACAACGCCTACAACGACGAGAACCCCACGTTCCTCAAGAAATTCTACGACCGCATGAACGAGAGCTACAAGGCCGCCGGCGGAGAGGGCGATTTCTACATGGTGGGCGAGATGCTCGACGAAGCGGACAAGGCGGCACCCTATTACCGGGGGCTGCCGGCGCTGTTCGAATTCACGTTCTGGTACAAGCTCAAATGGGCGCTGCAAAACGGCATCGGATGCTATTTCGTCAAGGACATCCTCGACGTGCAGCCACTCTACGCACAGTACCGCAGCGATTATATCGAAGCCACGAAACTTTCGAACCACGACGAGGATCGCACGGGCTCCGACCTGGGGCAGTCCGCCGAAAAGATGAAGGTGGCGGCCGCCGTGCTGCTCACGGCGCAGGGCGCACCCTACATTTACCAGGGCGAAGAGCTCGGGTACTGGGGCACCAAATCCAACGGCGACGAATATGTCCGCACCCCGATCCTGTGGGACAAGGCGGGCAACGAACTGGCTTCGGGAAGCCTCTCGGGCAAGATCGACATGCAGATGCTGACCGCAGCAATCTCGGTCGAGGCGCAGGCCGACGACGACGGTTCGCTGCTCAACCTCTACCGCACGTTCGCCCGGCTGCGCAACACCTATCCCGTGCTGGCGCAGGGCAAGATGGTCAAACACCCGGTCTACAACGACGGCAACACCTCGCAGCAATCCATCGCGGCCTGGTACCGCGAACTGGACGGCGAACGGATGCTCGTCGTGCACAACTTCGGCCAGGAGACACAGATACTGACCCTTACCGACCAACCGGACAAGGCCGTAGGCGTCTCAGGTGAAGTGAAACTTCAGCGCGGCGACGCTTCGTCGAAACTGCTCATGGGTGCCTGGTCGTCGGTAGTGTTCGCGCTCTAAACAACTCGCCATGAAACGGTTGCCCGCATTACTTCTCGCAATGGTACTGGTTGCCTGCGGCACACGGCCGCAGCAACCGGCCGCCCACCCCGACTGGAGTTACAACTCGGTCGTCTACGAAATGAACGTGCGCCAGTACACCCCCGAAGGGACGCTGGCGGAGGCCGCACGCCACCTGCCCCGGCTCCAAGAGATGGGCGTGGACGTCGTCTGGCTGATGCCCGTCTACCCCATCGGCGTCAAGGAGCGCAAGGGAACCCTCGGCTCGTACTACGCCATCTCCGACTACGAAGCCGTCAACCCCGAATTCGGCACGCTGGAGGATTTCGACCGGTTCCTGGCCGAAGCCCACAGACTCGGGCTGCGCGTGATCCTGGACTGGGTGGCCAACCACACCTCGCCCGATGCCCGCTGGATCGAGGAGCGCCCGGCCGACTGGTATGTACGTGACTCGCAGGGCAACACCATCGTGCAGTACGACTGGACGGACATCGCCAAGCTCGACTACGGCAACGCGGACATGCGTGCCGCAATGGCGGCCGCCATGCGTTTCTGGCTCGACCGCGGCATCGACGGATTCCGCTGCGACATGGCGTGCGAGGTACCCATCGACTTCTGGCAGCAGACGCTGCCCGCACTGCGGAAGGAGTACCCCGGCATCTACCTGCTCGCCGAGGGCGAAGCCCCCGCATTGCACGACGGGGCGTTCGACGCCTCGTATGCGTGGGAGCTGCACCACCTGCTGAACGACATCGCACAGGGACGCAAAAGCGCCGCAGACCTGCGTGCCTACGTCGCCAGGGATGCCGCTGCCATGCCGCGCGAGGCGTTCCGCCTGATGTTCACCTCGAACCACGACGAAAACTCGTGGGCCGGGACGGAATTCGAGCGCATGGGCGACGCGGCACGCGTGATGGCGTTCCTGACCTTCACGCTGCCCAACGGGCAGCCGCTCGTCTATACCGGACAGGAGATGGGGTTCGACCACCGCTTCGAGTTCTTCGAGAAAGACCCCGTACCCGCGTGGGAACATAACGGGTTTACGGATTTCTACACCGCACTGATCCGGCTGCGCCACGAGAACCCGGCGCTCGCGGCCGGAGAACGCGGCGGGCAGGCCGCATACCCGCTCGGAGAACGAACACCCGACGGCCTGATGCTGTTTTCCCGCACGGCCGGCGGCAACGAGGTGACAGTCGCTGCGAACCTCAGCGCGGAGGAGGTCGCATTCGACCTGCCGTTCGAGGGCTCGCGCCGCGAGTTCTTCACCGGGAAGGAATACACGGGCGGCACCCGCACCGTGCTTCCCGCATGGCAGTGGCTGGTCTTCGCACAAGACAGGAGATAAGGGTTGCGGACATGCGCCGGGGATGCGCGGAAACAGCGCCGGGAACCCGATAGCACCCGACGGGAATAGACAGTAAACCATCAGAGAAGCACGGGGATGCGCATGAGAAGCACAAGGATGCCCCGGGCGA
>OCSH01001966.1_pt1 | contig 13420 bp, 7 predicted proteins | sample 1538371 | NCBI WGS metagenome assembly OCSH01 (sample SAMN04571687, study PRJEB22368) | human gut metagenome | biome: human gut; material: stool | host: Homo sapiens | place: Luxembourg | collected 2012-06-01 | reverse complement strand
CATCGTCATTATCCGTATCATACAATAAAGTCAGCAAACGCGCATTTTTCATGTAATTCAGATAATTGAGCACAGTAGCCCTCGACACGCCGATCAGTCCGCTCAACTTGCTGATATTCACATTACAGGTATTATCTTTAGCAGCGATATACAGCAATTGTTTCAACTTCACTAAATATTTCAACTCGATCTGGCTGGCATAGGGAATATCGAATTCCAGTGTCAGATTGATATTTTTCAGCAAATAATCGATGTGTGATTTCTCTTCGAGATAAATCGGATAATAGCCGTATTCCAGATAATTATTAAAATAAGCCAAAGGGCGTACATGTTTCAGGATATCCTCGACGATTTCCTCATGCCGTTCGACCATATCTGCAAAAGAATAAACCGGAAAAGTCTGATTGGTTTCTAATTCCAGAAATTCGCGGAAAGACAACCCACTCAGATTATACATATCGACAATCCCTTTCAGATAGGCATTCGATTTGATCCTGACGATTGATGAAGCCGTAAAAATAATCTGCAAATCGGGGAAAGCATCGTAACAAGCCCTCAATTCTTTATCCCACTCGGGGTATTTATGGGCCTGATCCAACAACAACACTTTCCCTCCTAACTTATAAAAATGCTCTACAAAATGAAACAATCCGTCGTTAACGATAAACAGATTGTTGACATTCACATACAGACAGGTATTATCCTGCGGATGATATTCTTTACTGTAATCCAGCAGAAAATTCGTTTTTCCTACTCCACGGCTTCCTTTTACCGCAATCAGACGGCTATTCCGATCGATCCGGTCCATCAATCCCCGCCGGATAGAAGATACCCGATCCTGTAAAAGAGCTATATGTGTCGATACTAAACTGTTCATTCTTACAATTTTGCCATACAAAGATAGAAGAAAAATAAATATATTGCAATCTGGAGATTGCAATTTTATCAACAAAGTGCTATTTAGACTTATTACAAATATACAAATGAGCAGTAAAAAACGATAAGAATAGTATATTTTATTGTAAGAGTATATTTTGACTTACAATCTGAAAGTAAAAAAGAATTTTTCCACAAAAAATAGAAGTGCCGGAAGTAAAAAACTCCCGGCACTTTTAAAAAAGTATTGAAATTAATTTCTTATTTGTCATTCATCGAAATCAGGAATTCCTCGTTCGATTTTGTTTTTTCAAGCCGATCTTTCACAAACTGCATTGCTTCCACAGAGTTCATATCGGTCAGGTAGTTTCTCAGAATCCAGATGCGGTTGAGGGTATATTCCTCGAGCAACAAATCTTCGCGACGAGTGCTGGAAGCAGTAATATCCACAGCCGGATAAATCCGTTTATTGGAAAGCTTACGATCCAATTGCAATTCCATATTACCGGTACCTTTAAATTCTTCGAAAATCACATCGTCCATCGAGCCGGTCTCGGTCAAAGCCGTAGCTAAAATAGTCAGCGATCCACCGCCCTCAATATTCCGGGCAGCTCCGAAGAAGCGTTTCGGTTTATGCAAAGCGTTGGCATCTACACCACCGGAAAGAACTTTACCGGAAGCGGGCGATACCGTATTGTAAGCACGTGCCAAACGGGTGATAGAATCCAGCAGGATCACCACATCATGTCCGCATTCCACCATTCTTTTGGCTTTTTCCAAAACGATATTGGCCACCTTGACGTGTCTTTCTGCCGGTTCGTCGAAAGTAGAAGAAATGACTTCGGCTCTTACGCTCCGTGCCATGTCTGTTACTTCCTCAGGACGTTCATCGATCAACAGGATGATCAGATAAACTTCGGGGTGATTCGCAGCGATCGCGTTGGCAATCTCTTTCAGCAATACGGTTTTACCGGTTTTAGGCTGAGCGACGATCAGACCGCGCTGTCCTTTACCGATCGGAGCGAACATATCTACAACTCGGGTAGAAATGGTAGCTTTTCCATTACCGGTAATATTGAATTTCTCATTCGGAAACAGAGGAGTCAGGTGATCGAAAGGAATACGATCCCGGACTGCATCGGGAGTTTTCCCGTTTATTTTTTCCACCTTGATCAAAGGAAAATACTTCTCTCCTTCTTTCGGCGGCCGTACCGTTCCTTCTACGGTATCTCCGGTTTGCAAACCGAACAACTTGATCTGGCTTTGCGAAACATAGATATCATCGGGAGAGTTAAGGTAATTGTAATCCGAGGAACGCAAAAAGCCATATCCATCGGGCATAATTTCCAATACACCCGAATTCAGAATAATACCTTCGAATTCATAATATTTATCGCGCTTATCGAACCGCATCCGGTTCGGATTAGTATTTCCGTTTCCATTTCCAATCGCAGGTTCCTGACGGTTTTCCTCATACCGGTTTTCCTGTACTTCTACTAATTCCGGTTGTATCGTATCGTTTTCGCGTTCACCTTGGTAATCGTAATTTTCTTTATCGAATTCTTCTTCGATCACATCTCCGAAATCCAGATCTTTTTCTATGATATCCTCATGTACAAAACGATTAGCCCGCTCTTTTGGGGGATTATTCTGAGGCTTCCGGGCAAATTCTTTACGTCCTCCGCTCCATTTTTCTTCGCGGTTATTTTGATTCTGCCGGAAATCTTCGCGGCGGCGTTCTTCTTTTTTAGGTTCTTCCTGTTTTAGAGTTTCCTTTTTTACTTCTTCACGCAGCGGTTTCTCGTTCTTTATCTCTTCGCTTTTCACCTCTTCCTTCTTTACTTCTCCTTTTTTCTTCTCTTCGCGACGGGCGAATTTTTGTACCCCACCTTTAGAGTCACCTACTTTCTCTACTCCGGGACGAACTACCCGGATTCTCGGTTTTTTCTCTCTTTTTTCAACCGGAGCAGCGGCTTCGGGAGCAGCAGGCTCTACAACAGGTTCAGACTGAGCAGCCACTAAAGCCTGCTGATCCAATATTTTATAGATTAGTTCTTGTTTTTTATAAGACTCTACTCTTTTGATATTTAACGTTTTAGCAATCTGCCGCAAATCTGCCAGCAATTTGTCATTTAGTTCCAGAATGTCATACATAGAAATGATGCTATGGATTTTATTGATTTGTAAGTATAATCATCCGCACAGAGTCGGATGGAATTGAAATATATTGCAAAAATAGAAATAAAATCAATATCTCCCAAAAATTATTTCATAAACTTTAGCATGGAGTATAGCAATTGAATCACGATCTCTTATTCGTAATGAACAAAAATAGTTCTAAAATAACCATAAGCTTAGAAAAATCCGGGAGAAATCATTAAATTTGTGCGATAAATAAATTAAAAAATGGAAAGATTATTGATTTTTGGTTTGGGTGGACAAGAAATTCTTTTTATTGCGTTGATTGTGTTGTTACTTTTCGGAGGCCGGAAAATACCTGAATTGATGAAAGGTTTGGGGAAAGGAGTAAAAAGTTTCAAAGACGGCATGAATGGCGTTGAAAATGATTTGAATCCCGATAATAACGATAAAAAGTAATTCTCAACTTTAAAAAGCATGCAGGAAGCAAATGAGAAAGAGATGACTTTCTGGGATCATTTGGATGAACTCAGAAAGGTATTTTTTCGTATTGCCATAGCCGTTATCCTTTTGGCTTGTATAGCTTTTCTGAATAAAGAATTACTTTTCGATATCGTCCTGGCTCCACAGCGGTCGGATTTTATTCTCTATCGTTTTTTCAACCGACTGGCGGCCGATTTTTCCATGCCTTCCCTGCAAGTAGAAGACTTTCATGTAGAGCTGATCAATATCCAGTTGACCTCACAATTCATGATTCATATGAGCACTGCGTTTTATGCCGGTTTGTTGCTCGCTTCTCCTTACATCATTTATTTGTTGTTCGGTTTTATCAGTCCGGCCCTACATGAAGCCGAACGTAAAACCTGCCTGAAAATTATGATTCCGGGGTTTTTCCTATTTATTACCGGCATCTTGCTCAATTATTTCGTGATCTTTCCGCTTTCTTTCCGTTTTTTGGCAACCTATCAGGTCAGTGAACTTGTAGTCAATAAAATATCGATTTCTTCCTACATCAGCAGTTTTACCATGCTCTCGTTATTGCTGGGAGCAGCTTTTGAAATCCCTATTATCGCTTATTTTTTGTCTAAATTAGGACTGATCACCGCTCCCATGCTGAAACAATACCGGAAATATGCTTTAGTGGGTATCCTGGTCATAGCAGCGATCATCACCCCAACTTCGGATGTCTTCACTTTATTACTGGTCTCTATACCTCTCTATTTCCTATATGAACTCAGTATTCAAGTGGTAGGCAGAAGCCAGAAGAAAAAATAGAGAGCGGCAGACTCCTCCCGTAAATAAAAAGTCCTGAAGAATCTTCAATTCTCTCCAGGACTTTTAACCATTCAATAATATTCAACTTATTTCTTAGCTACTTTAATTCCATAAGAACAGAATAACAGGTAAGCAGTACAAATTGCGATAATAATAACTGAACCACCTTGTCCACCGACAGCATCGGCACAGATCCCCATCAATGGAGGAGCGATAGCACCACCGGCAACACCCGTAATCATCAAACCGGAAATTTCGTTCGCTTTTTCGGGACGTGCCTGAATAGCCATAGAATAAACCACGGCGAAGATACTGGAAGCTGCGAAAGCGATAATACAAACCAAAGTAAGAATTGCAGCCTGGCCGGTAGCGAACCACAACCCACAAACCGCAATCATAGCAATAATCATATTGATCCGGAAATAGCCTCTTTCAGATAATTTGGCCAACAGGAAAGCACCACAAAAAGTACCTATCGTACGTGCAGCAAAATACCAACTTGTACCGTATCCTGCACTTTCGGTAGAAATCCCCGGAACTCGTTCGAGTAACAATTTCGGTGTCAATGTATTCATTCCCACATCCAAGCCAACGACACACAAAATACCAAAAAATAACAATAAGATTTTATTATCTCCCAACAATTTTAAAGTTGCAGGAAAAGAGGAGGTTTCTCCTTCGACCTTCTCTCTCTGAATCGGAGTCAGGAACAACCAAGCGGAAGAAATTAAAGTAACCACGGCATAAATCGGGAACATCAGCGCCCAGTTTCCTAAAACAGCCGAACAATATCCAGCCAAAAGCGGTCCGACAAAGGAAGAAATGGCTTTTACAAACTGCCCTGCCGTCAAACTACTGGTCAACCCTTTTCCCTGTACAACATTCGCCAATAACGGATTCAAAGATACCTGCAGAATGGTATTACCGATTCCCAATAAGGCAAACGCAACATAACAGGAGGTTTCACTGAAATCAATGAAAGGCAATACCATGCCGGCGAAAGTGAACAGCATACTCAATAATACTGTATTTTTTCGTCCTATCCGGTTCATTAACATGGCTGTAGGTACAGACAAAATAAAAAACCACAAAAATACCATTGACGGCAAAAAGCCGGCTTGTGTTTCGGTCCACTGGAACTGTTCCTTCGCATAAGTTACAGAAATCCCCACCAAATCACAGAATCCCATAATGAAGAAACCGAACATTACGGGCAAGATATAAATAAACTTATTTTTTTGTTCCATTCTATTAAAAATTAAGTATAGTTTCAAATTTTATCCTCCTATTTCCTATCCGGAATACAGGGATAAGTATTTGGTTTTATAGATTATTCAATAGTGAAATCTTTTTATTCTCCACCAGGTTCACAATCAATTCCCCGAACAAGGTATTCGTCCAGGCGAACCAATGCCGGGTGAATTTAGTCGGATTATCTTTGTGGAAAGATTCGTGCATAAATCCGGTACCACCGTCTGTATCTCTCAGCATCCGGATACATTGACGTATTTCACCGTCATTGTCCGCAGTAAATGCACGCATAATAATACTCATCGGCCAAATCATATCGTAACCGATATGAGGGCCACCGATTCCTTCGCCTGCTTTTCCTTTGAAAAAGAAAGGATTATCCTGACTCCAGACCAATTTACGGGTATTCTGGTAAACCGGATCTTTCGCAGAGATAGTTTTCAGGTAGGGCATCGCCAGCAAACTAGGCACATTGGCATCGTCCATAAAGTAGTTGTTACCGAAGCCATCGATCTCGAAAGGATATACTTTCCCATATTTCGGATGATTTACGATAGCATATTTATGGATAGCGGTCTGCACTTCGTCGGCCAAAGCCATACATTGTGAAGCAAAAGTACTGTCACCCGACACCTTATTCGAAATCTCGGCCAATTGTTTCAATGAGGCAACAGCAAACATATTCGAAGGAATAAGGAAACCGAAAGTCGTTGCATCATCCGAAGGCCGGAAAGAAGAAACGATCAATCCCACCGGATTGACAGGGTTTCCCCAACCGTCATTATTCAAAGTATCCAGTTGCCGTTCAGTCTTCCGTTGGAATTTATAAGGTCCGTGTCCGTCTTTCCGCTGTTGTTCCTTAAACGTTTGCAGCACCAACGCCATCGATTTTTTCCATTCCTGATCGAAAACACTGGTATCACCGGTCACTTTCCAATATTGATAAGCCAGCCGGATCGGATAGCACAGGGAATCGATTTCCCACTTCCGTTCGTGCACATACGGCTTCATCTCGGTAAGGTCGGTCGCCCATTCGCTCGATTCCGCTCCATGAGTAAAACCGTTGGCATAACGGTCGATCTGGATCAGCTTGGTCTGTCGATTGATTACTCCTGCAATCAACAGACGTAATTGTTCATCTTTCTTACACAAAGCTACATATGGCCACACCTGTGCTCCAGAATCCCTCAACCACATGGCATCGATATCTCCTGTAATCACAAAAGTATCGGGTTTACCGTCGATCATTTTAAAATTAACAGTAGTATCCAATGTATTCGGGAAACAATTTTCAAACATCCAGGCCAGTTTCGGATCTTTCAATTTCTTTTTCGTTCCGGCGATCACTTCTTCAACGGCCTTTGAAGTGAAATGACGTTCTTCAGGTTTAGGACGTTGACATACATAACCGTCGGCAGCTGCAGAAGCACCGCTTCCCTGTCCGTTATTTCCCATCATAGCCTTCAAAGGGGAACCACTCATCGCCGCAGCAGCTATAGCCAAGCCGCTTTTCTTAATAAAATCTCTCCTTGTTACCATATGTAAAAATTATAATTTAAAATACACCAATCAAACGATGGCGAAAGATATTCAAAAAAAAAGTTAGAAATACAATCTTTCTATATTTTTTAAAACATATTTTGTATATTCGTCTCCCAGAACAACCACACATCTACGGTTCTGATTTCCAAAATCATTCTACACTTATTCTATATTTCTCCCCCGGACGTTCACTCATAAACCCGAAGGTTTATTCAAGCGGACAGAAAGCGGTAGAGGTACACCTAAATAAGGTATTCCGTCCTTATCCCATTCGATCTTTTGCAAACGGGGTGTTCTGGAATCCCGGGAACCGGCAGGGTCGTTTTCTACACTTCGGGCGTCGTATAAAAGATAATCCTCCTTCCCGTCAGGTGAAGGGATAAAACTGACATGTCCCGGTCCGTATACCTTATTTTCCGGACACTGTTTAAACACAGGGCGGGTTGATTTCGTCCAGGAATCCGGATCCAGCGCTGTCGGCATCGGCCATCAACATTCCCACCGCATAAAAACAAGTCCAGGTACCACTGGCAGAATAAAAGATGAAAATCTTATCCCCTTTCCGGCTTTTATAAAACTGAGGGGATTCGTTCACATAAATCGTATATGCCGTTTTACTTCCATCCGGATTGATCCATTGGCGTTCCCATTCGAACTCGGGTTTCGAAAGTAAAACCCGGTCGGATTCCAGGGTCCAGGGATTTTTCATCTTAGCGATATAAATGCATTGGTGTTCGGTACTCACCCGACGGGACTGCCAACCGGACCAGGTCATATACCATTCTCCCCGGTGTTCGAAGACATTCGGATGGATCGCCCAATTGTTATTCTTATCCGTACTGATCCGTCCTTTCAACTCGAATTCACCTTCGAAAGGATCTGCCGAACTATTCTCCAATACGAATAATTGATGATTATCCATATTATCGTCGGAAGCAGCATAATACACATACCATTTGCCTGCAATGGGATGAATTTCAGGTCCCCACAGATGATGAGCATTAGACGGATCTTTCGGTATCCAGATCACTTTATGCTCCGCGTGTTCCAAATCCGTAATATCCCGGGTACGCCACAATTCCAACCGATCGACCGCTTCCTGCATGTAATAATACCAACCATTGTAATAATTCGCCCAACATTGAGCACCTTCCGTTTTCAGCGGATTTACAAATGTATTTTCTTGCTGTATATTCCCCTCCTCTTTTTTTTCAGACTTTTTATCCCGGCAAGCTCCTAGCATTACCATAGCCAGAAAAAAAATCAATACATTTTTTATTCTTTTCATCTTTTTACTAATTTTTATTGCAGCTATTGTGTATTACAAAGTAATCTATTTTTTTTAAAGGAAAATAGCAATCTCTATTCTTTTTTTTACAAAATCTGACCACACATACGTTCGCACGAAATACATAATTTACTGAATACAAATAAATTATCCAAATCTAGCCGACTCTAAAAATCAAAGAATAAATAGAGAACAATTTCCTGCTCTTGCAGAATCCAAAATCAATTGTTTACTTTGTAAAAACAGTTTTAAACCACTAAGATGTACCTATGAAAATCATACTTAGTTTGTTTTTCGTGCTTTTACATTCCGTACTATCTTATGCTTACAATCAATTTTCTTTTGTCAAGTATCAGGTAGAAAATGGCCTGTCTCACAATACAGTATGGTATACAGTACAGGATCATCAAGGTTTTATGTGGTTCGGAACCAGTGACGGTTTGAACCGTTTCGACGGGAAAAACTTCAAAATTTTCCGTCACATCCCGATGGACAGTACTTCTTTGGGAAATAATATTGTCCGGACCATTTTCGAAGATGAAAGACGAAATCTTTGGGTAGGTACAAACCGGGGAATATACATTTTCAATTCACAGCAGGAAGAGTTCGAATTTTTCGACAATAAAACGGAAGACGGAGTATTAATCAGTAGTAATGTTTACGATATAGAACAGAGCCACGACGGCTCAATCTGGATAGCTACTTTCGGACAGGGATTGTTTATCTATACCCCCCAAACCAACACTCTGATTCAAAATACACAACATTCTTCTTTTATCAAATCCATTACCTCCTCCGGTTCAGGAGATATGTACATCGGTACCCGGCAGGAAGGAATCATTTGTTTCGCCCCTAACGGAATCTATAAACGTTCCTTTTCTCCCGACCTCCAGACTACGGAGCAAAACAACGAAACCAATGCACTTTATTACTATAACGATACCTTATGGTTCAGTCTCGGCACCAACAGCCTGAACATGCTGGATTTGAAAAGTAATCGAATACATACTTTCCCCACTCAGTTCGGCACGACCAATGTGACCAATATCCGTAGTATTCTTGTGTATTCGGATACCGAATTACTCGTAGGAGCGGACAACGGGCTGTATCTTTTCAACCGGACGACCCACCAGTTTTTACGAATGGACGATCCTTCGAATCCCAAAAGTCTGAGTGATCAGTCTATTTTCAATATCTTCAAAGACCGGGAAGGCGGTATCTGGATTTCCACCAACCTGGGAGGGGTGAATTATCTGCCCCGTAACCTGAAACCTTTCCAATCTTATTTTCCCCGTTATCAATCGGGATCTATCTCCGGTAAAGCCATCAGTGAATTTTGTGAAGATGCACAGGGAAATATCTGGATAGCTACAGAAGACGGTGGTTTGAACTATTTGAACACGAAAACAAACCAGATTAAGAGCTATCTGCCGGGAGCACGGGGAGCCAGCATCAGCTATCACAATATCCATGCTTTATTCCTCGACGGTCCGAAATTATGGATAGGCACCTTCTCAAGAGGCCTGGACATCCTGGATCTTACCACCGGACGGGTCGTCAATCATCAACATACGCGCGGAGATATCCGAACCATCAGTGACAACAGTATTTACTCCATATACAAAGACCGGGAAGGTACCATTCTAATCGGAACAGCCTGGGGATTAAACCGTTACAATTCATCCACCGGGGATTTTTCACTCATCACCGATGTCGGAACCACTTCCCACATCTACGACATCCTGGAAGATAGCAGAAACAATCTGTGGATTGCGACTTATAATACCGGCCTTTTCCGCTATCATTACCCGGACAAGAGCTGGACACATTACAACTATAACCCCGATCAAAAAGGCTCTGTAACCAGTAACAGTATCATCACCATTTTCGAAGACAGCCGGCAGAATATCTGGTTCGGGACAGAAGGAGCCGGTTTGTGTACATTCGATTACGATACCGAAACTTTTGCTTCTTTCGATCCGGAAAACCAGGTATTGCCCAATCCGGTGGTTTATGCCATCGAAGAAGATAAAACCGGAAATTTATGGATAGCCTCCATTTCCGGATTATTATCGATCAATCCTCAGACCCGGAAATGGAAATTATATACGCAAGCCGACGGGTTGCAAAGTAACCAGTTCAATTTCCATTCTTCCCTGCATGCTCACGACGACAAGCTCTATTTCGGCGGAATCAACGGATTCAACTGTTTCTATCCCGAAGATTTCCGGGAAAATACTTATATTCCGGAAGTAGTCATCACCCGGTTCAGCCTTTTCAATCAGGAAATAGGGCCCGATACTCCTGACTCTCCTTTATCCCGATCCATTACTCAAACTTCTGCGATTACGCTGCCCTACGATCAGAATACCTTCAGTTTTACTTTTGCTTCCCTCAGTTATCAGGCTCCGGACAAGAATGAATATGCCTATATGCTGGAAGGAGTCGATAAAGAATGGATCTATACCGATGGTAAAAATGAAGCCTCATACACCAACCTCCAACCGGGAGATTATGTTTTTCGGGTGAAAGGTTCGAACAACGACGGCTTATGGAATACCGAAGGTTCCTCGATCAGTTTACAGATTCTTCCCCCTTTCTGGAAAAGCAGCTGGGCTTATCTGTTTTATACCATTTTAATCTTATTCCTGGGAGTTATGACTTTCAGATCCTGGTCCAAGCGGGTGAAGAAGCAACACGAAGAATTACTGAAACAATACAGACAACAACAGGAAAAAGAAACCTATCAAACCAAAATAAACTTTTTCACTCAAGTAGCCCATGAAATCCGTACTCCGTTAAGTTTGATCAAAATGCCTCTGGAAAGTATTATCCAATCCGGCGACGGCAATGAAGAGACGAGGAAATACCTCACTACCATGAATCAAAACACGGACCTTTTACTCAACCTGATCAACCAACTGCTGGATTTCAGGAAAACAGAGACAAACGAATTCAAACTCAAACTGAGAAAATACAATTTAAACGAATTACTTCACAACATAGTAAGTCGTTTTGCCCCGGCAGCCCAGTTAAAAAATATCGCCTTGGATGTCCAATTGCCCGTAACTCCTTATATCGGCTGTGTGGATGAAGAAGCACTGACAAAGATCATCAGCAATCTCTTGAGCAATGCCCTGAAATATGCCCACGATAAGATCGAAGTGACATTACAAACCGAGCAGGAATATTTCGAGATCCGGGTATCCGACAACGGACCGGGCATCCCCCGTTCGGACAGGAAAAGAATTTTTGAAATCTTCTATCAAACGGACAACAGCCGGGGCGGAACCGGAATCGGCCTGCCTTTAGCCAAGTTGCTGGCAGAAAAACATGGCGGCAGACTTTATCTGGACGAACAAACACAGAAAACTACATTTATTATCCATATTCCTCTGTTGCAAGAAAATACCCAAGAAGACGATCAGGTAAAACTGGAACTGTTGACCTCTCCGGTAAGCGATACGGGCAAAGAACTCCAGACTCTTGAAGGGAAAGGCAGCTATAGTATTCTTTTAACAGAAGACAACACCGAATTGCTGAGCCTGACAGCCGAACAATTAAATAAATATTACCGCATCCTGATGGCCCGGAACGGGAAAGAGGCACTCGCCATTCTAAAGGAAACAAACGTCGATCTGGTAGTCAGCGATATCATGATGCCGGAGATGGACGGTTACAGCCTGTGTGAAAGTATCAAAAACAACCCTCAATATTGTCACATTCCGGTTATCCTTTTAACCGCCAAGACTACGACCGATGATAAAATCAAAGGACTTCAATACGGCTCGGACGCTTACATCGAAAAACCTTTCTCTGTACAACATTTGAAGACTCAAATAGACAATCTGTTGCAAAACCGTCAGAAACTACGGAAACTTTTCGCTTCTTCACCTTTGGTTACAGCCGAAACGATGGCTATTTCGCCCAAAGACAAAGAATTTATCGAACGTCTGGATACCGAAATTCAAAAGAACCTGCAGGAACCTACTTTCTCTATCGACACACTGGCAGAAATCATGTGTATGAGCCGTTCGAATTTCTATCGGAAAATCAAAGGAATTTCAGGTATGTCGCCCAACGACTACCTGAAGACAATCCGTTTGAAAATGGCTGCCGAATTGCTTTTACAACAGGAATACCGGATCAACGAAATCTACGAATTGGTCGGGTTCAGTTCTTCTTCTTATTTCACGAAATGTTTTAAAGAACAATTCGGAGTTCCTCCGAAAGAATTTTTGAATAATGCTAAAAACAATGCCGGAAATAAATCGTCAGAAATAGTAACACGAACATGAAAATCAGTTGATTTTCTATCGTTGGAATCCTTTTTTACAGTCTTCAGCCCATGTCCGGCAGGATATTCCGGTCAATTTGTTCATCGGCACTTCCGGATACAACGGTCAGGTAGATCCGGAGCAAACCGACAGAGGGAAAAACTTTCACTCTCAAAGTCGAAAGCCGGCATTCCATAGAGGTTCTTATCCGGAAAATAGAACCGAACGGGTTACGAATCGACAATTTCCAGCTCGAACATGCCGAAATTGTCCGGGAAGTAGAATTGATTTTTAAATATTAGGGCTATATTTGCACTACTAATTAAATCACAAGATCATGAAAAAAGACGTCGCTTTAGGGATTGACATCGGTGGTACCAACACCGCTTTTGGTTTTATCGACAGAGAAGGGAACTACCTTACAGAAGGGAACATCCCGACAGCTAAACATGAAGATATCAACGATTATCTGAAAGAATTATATCTGGAAATCGAAAAAGTACTGGATCCTATCCGCCAGGAAGTCAACTTTGTAGGAATCGGAATCGGAGCACCCAATGGTAATTACTTCAAAGGAGCGATCGAATTTGCACCGAACCTGCCCTGGCACGATGTCATTCCTTTGTGCGATATGATGAAAGAATACTATCCCGAACTGCCGGTTTATCTGAACAACGACGCCAAAGCTGCAGCTATCGGTGAAATGATTTACGGCGGTGCCCAAGGGATGAAAAATTTCATCATGGTCACTTTAGGTACCGGTCTGGGTAGT
>OCSH01001965.1_pt1 | contig 13422 bp, 10 predicted proteins | sample 1538371 | NCBI WGS metagenome assembly OCSH01 (sample SAMN04571687, study PRJEB22368) | human gut metagenome | biome: human gut; material: stool | host: Homo sapiens | place: Luxembourg | collected 2012-06-01 | reverse complement strand
TCCGCACGATGGCAATGGATTTCTGGGCGACGATTGAGCACTCGCTGCAGTACAAATATAAGGCAAATATTCCGGATCACATCCGGGAGCGCTTAAGCGCAGCTGCAAAGGCGATCATTGTGCTGGATAATGAGATGTCCTCTGTGCGGAGTGAGATTATGGATGCACAGAATTCCTCCCAGATGCAGCGGAATCTGATCACGGATATCCTGAATAATATCGAGAATCTTTACAAGGTGACGAACAAACGCGAAGTAGAAAAAATTCAGGATGAGTTTTATCACATCTATGCGCAGAACGATCTGCAGGAGTTAAAACGGTTCCACAAAGAACTGGATCTGATTGCAGAGGGATACCGCGCACAGGCAATTACAGACGAACTTTAGAATAAAAGGGGATAAACGGATATGATCACACTGCCGGAAGCCTTTGAGCAGGAGATGAAACAGCTGCTCGGTGAGGAAGAATATGAGGCATACCGCAAGACATTTGACGAGGCGGTACATAGAGGACTGCGGGTAAACAACGGAAAAATTTCGACAGAAGAGTTTCTTAGGCGGACCGATATTCCGCTTAAGAAGGTTCCGTGGATCCCCAATGGATTTTATTACGATGAAGAGAGCTGCAATCCGGCAAAGGATGCCGATTACTATGCGGGCCTGTATTATCTGCAGGAGCCGAGTGCGATGACAACGGCATCCCGCCTTCCAATTGAGCCGGATGACCGTGTGCTCGATCTCTGTGCGGCACCGGGCGGAAAGGCAACGGAGCTGGGAAGCCGGATCGGTGAGGGCGGCATGCTGCTGGCAAACGATATCAGCAATTCGCGGGCGAAGGCGCTGCTGCGCAACCTGGAAATCCAGGGAGTGGGACGTCTTCTCGTGACGAGCGAGGATCCGGAAAAATTAGTAACCTTGTATCCGGCCTTTTTTGACAAGATCCTTCTTGACGCGCCGTGCTCTGGGGAGGGCATGTTCCGAAAAGAGAGCTCAATGCTGCGCTATTACAGTGAAAATGGGCCGGAGCATTATGTGCCGATCCAGAAAAAACTGATCGAGCAGGCGTATCAGATGCTTGCAGAGGGCGGAGAGCTGCTGTACTCTACCTGTACGTTTTCTGTAAAGGAGAACGAAGAGGTCATCGCAGGGCTGCTGGATGCGCATACGGATATGGAAGTGCAGGAAATTACCCCGGGTTACGAAGGGTTTGCGCCGGGAGTATCCGTGAATGGCCGCGATCTTTCCCGGTGCGTTCATATTTTCCCGCAGCGGATGGAGGGAGAAGGCCATTTCGTGGCGCTCCTGAAAAAGCAGGGAGAGAGCCGGAAACGGCAGCCGTCCCGACTTTTGGAAACGACAAAGAAGCTGCCGAAAGAGGCGGAAGAGTTTCTTGCTGGCGTGCGCATGGACTGGAAGAATGGTTCGTTTGCCCTTGTGAAAGACCAGCTCTATTTTCTGCCGGAAGGTGTCTGTGCGGCAAAGGGTCTGCGCTATCTGCGGACCGGACTTTCGCTTGGCACCGTAAAGAAAAACCGCTTCGAGCCGTCCCAGGCGCTGGCGGCGTATCTGAAAAAAGAAGAATACGTTTCGTGTTTGACCATTCCCAAGGGAGATGACCGTGTCATGCGCTACTTAAAGGGTGAGACACTCTCGTTTTCCGAGGAAGAGTGTCAGGGGAAAAAGGGCTGGGTGCTTGTGTGCCTGGATGATTTCCCACTTGGCTGGGGAAAAATAAACAACGGAACGTTAAAAAATAAATATTATGCAGGATGGCGGATGGTATGAGTAAATTACGACTCGATAAATATCTGGCGGACATGGGTGTGGGAACACGCCAGGAAGTAAAGGCCCTGATCCGGAAGGGACGGGTGGCCGTAGACGGAATTACGGCAAAAGCCCCGGAACTGAAAGTCGACCCGGATGAAGCGCAGGTGACTGTGGACGGAAACAGCATTTCCTATGTGAAAATGGAATACTGGATGCTCCACAAACCGGCGGGTGTCGTCTCTGCGACGGAGGACCGCCGTGACCGTACCGTACTCGATCTTTTAAGTGATGCGGCAAGAAAAGACCTCTTTCCGGTCGGACGGCTCGACAAGGACACCGAAGGGCTGCTGCTGATTACGAACGACGGAGCCCTTTCCCACCGGCTGCTCTCTCCGAAATCGCATGTCTCGAAAGTGTATGAGGCCGTGATTGACGGAAAAGTGACAGAAGAAGATCGGCAGGCATTTGCCGAAGGGCTCGACATTGGGGACGACAAACCGACACTTCCGGCCGAGCTTACCATTCTGGAAACGACAGAAAAAGAGCCTGGCATTTTTGAAAGCCGGATCCGCATTACCATCTGTGAGGGCCGCTTCCACCAGATCAAGCGCATGTTTGAGAAGGTCGGAAAAACGGTCGTCTATTTGAAACGGCTGTCGATGGGGAGCCTGGAACTTGATCCGGCGCTGCCAAAGGGCAGTGCCCGTCTCCTGACGCAGGAAGAAAAAGCGGCGCTTGGCATAGCGGACGCCGAAACACAGAAAGGAAAGTAAAGCATGCCTTTTTTACCAATTACAAGAGAAGAGATGAAGGAACGGGGAATCGAACAGTTTGACTTTGTCTATGTCATCGGAGATGCCTACGTGGACCATTCCTCGTTTGGCCCGGCAATCATCAGCCGTGTGCTCGAGGCGAACGGCTATTCCGTCGGCATCATCTCACAGCCGGACTGGAAGGACGAGAACAGCATTTCGATTTTCGGTGAACCGCGTCTTGGCTTTCTTGTCTCTTCCGGAAATATGGATTCCATGGTCAACCATTATACCGTGGCGAAAAAGCACCGAAAAACAGATGCCTTTACGCCGGGCGGTGTCATGGGAAAACGGCCGGACCGCGCGGTTACCGTGTACGGCAATCTGATCCGGAGAACGTATAAACATACACCGATGATCCTCGGCGGCATCGAGGCATCGCTCCGGCGCCTTTCGCATTACGATTACTGGTCTGACCAGGTGCGCCGCTCCGTCCTTCTCGATTCCGGTGCGGATCTGATTTCGTACGGAATGGGAGAACTTTCGATCGTAGCGATTGCAGATGCACTTGCGGCTGGCATTGACGTTCATGATATCACCTTTATTCCGGGAACCGTTTATCGGAGCAAAACGCTGGATCACCTGATTGACCCGGTGGTGCTGCCGTCATTCGAGGAGGTGCGGGAGAGCAAGCGGACGTATGCGGAGAGCTTTGCGATTCAGTATAAAAATACCGATGCCATCAATGCGAAGCCGATGGCAGAGCCGTATGAGGGCCAGGGCTACATTGTACAGAATCCGCCTTCCCGTCCTTTGACAGAGCAGGAGATGGATGATGTCTATGCGCTTCCATACATGCGCGCCTATCACCCAAGCTATGAAAAAGACGGCGGTGTGCCGGCGCTTGGGGAAATCAAATACAGTCTGACGAGCAACCGCGGCTGCTTTGGATCCTGCAGTTTCTGCGCGCTGACGTTCCACGAGGGACGCGTTGTGCAGACAAGAAGCCACGAATCCATTCTGGCGGAAGCGCGGCAGATGGTTCAGGAAAAAGAATTTAAAGGCTATATTCACGATGTCGGCGGCCCGACGGCGGATTTCCGCGGTCCGGCATGCAAAAAGCAGCTCACCAAAGGCGCCTGCCCGAACCGGAACTGTCTCTTCCCGGAGCCGTGTAAAAATATGGTGGCAGATCACAGAGATTATGTGAAGCTGCTGCGGGAATTAAAAGACATTCCGGGCGTGAAGAAAGTCTTTATCCGCTCCGGCATCCGTTTTGACTATGTCCTGGCCGATAAAGACCAGACGTTCCTTTCCGAGCTGGTAAAGGATCACGTCAGCGGTCAGCTCCGCGTTGCGCCGGAGCACGTTTCGAACCGTGTGCTTTCCTATATGGGAAAACCGCGCCACGAAGTATATCAGGAATTTATCCGCCGCTTCGATGCGTGCAACAAAAAGACGGGGAAGCAGCAGTACGCACTTCCGTATTTTATGTCGTCCCATCCGGGGTGTGACTTGGAGGATGCGGTGGAGCTTGCCGAGTACATCCGCGATATGGGATTTATCCCGGAGCAGGCACAGGACTTCTATCCGACGCCTTCCACACTTTCCACCTGTATGTACTATACCGGTCTTGACCCGCGGACGATGGATCCGGTTTACGTGCCGAAATCGCCGCATGAGAAGGCGATGCAGCGTGCGCTGATTCAGTACCGGAATCCGGAGAACTATGAGCTCGTCTGCGAGGCACTGCGCCGGACACACCGGGAGGATCTGATCGGATTCGGACCGAAATGTCTCGTACGGCCGAGAAAGATGGCCGGGGAGGCAGGAAAACCGTCAAGAGGAAAAGGGTCCAACGGAAAAGGATTTGGCCAGAAGACGGCGAATGACCGTTCCGGACAGGGAAAAGCCAAAACAGGCGGACGGCCGAAAAAGACGCTCCGCAACGTGCACAAAAAGAAATAAACACGCAGAAGATGAGCGGGGATCTTATCGAAGAAGGGAAATGACAGAAGAATGAAGATCAGAAAAGGGGATTACGGCTATATCCGCCGGGAAAAGAAAAAAAGACTGCTTGTGACACTGGGACTGTTCGTCCTTCCGGCCATCGTTTTTATTGTCGGACTTGTGCTTGCAGACGGAAACAAGAGCAACATTTTTACGGTTGTCGCCGTAGTAGGCTGTCTGCCGGGCTGCCGCGCCGCCGTCGGTTTTATCATGATGGTTATGCAAAAGCCAGTGGACAAAGCAGTGTACGATGCCATTGAGGCAAAAAAAGGAAAACTGCTGATGGGATATGAAATGTATATCACACAGGAAAAATCGAGTCTGATGATCGAAGCAGCGGCGTTCTGCGGTGAGGAGATCGCCTGCTACACCACGCGCGCCAAAGACCAGAAACAGATCGAGGACTGCACTACGTATCTGAACAAGATCATCCGTGCCAACGGCTACAAATGCCATGTGAAGATTTTTGATCGGGAAAAAGCATTTCTGGAGCGCCTTGATTCCCTGAACCGCAACTACGATGAGCTGGAAAAGAGCGCCAGTGAAAACTTCAAACCGGATGAGCGGTACCCGGATCTGTCCCGCACGGAACTGGTGAAACACACGATGCTGGCGCTGGCACTGTAGGAGACCATTGCTATGAGAGAACTGACCGTGACAGAAAAAGACTGCGCGCAGCAGCTCATCAAATATCTGTCCAAATATATGGAGGAGGCGCCAAAGAGTTTTTTCTATAAAATGCTGCGAAAGAAAAACATTGTGCTGAACCAGAAAAAGGCGGACGGCAGTGAAAAGCTGAAAACAGGCGATACGATCCGGATGTATCTGGCGGAAGAGACCATCGAAAAATTTCGGAAAACACCGGAAAAACCGGCGGCTGGAAAACAGGTAAAGTATCCGAAGCTGGATATCGTCTATGAAGACGAAAAAGTAATTTTCCTGAACAAGCCGGCAGGTGTCCTCTCACAGAAGGCGAAAGAGACGGATGTGAGCCTTACCGAAGCGCTCGGCGCCTATCTTTCGGAAAAAAATGCCGGGGAGGAGACCATGTTCCGCGCCGGACTCTGCAATCGTCTGGACCGGAACACCAGCGGTCTGATTCTTGCCGGAAAAACCGTTGCGGCGACGCAGCAGCTTTCAGAACTGATCGCAGAGCGGGCTGTTGGAAAATACTATCTGACGGTTGTAAAAGGAACCGTGACAGAGACAGAGCGGATACGCGGATATCTCACAAAAAATGAGAGGACAAACCGTGTTTCGATTCAGAGAGAGCAGCAGGGAGATGCTGTTTACATAGAAACCGCATACCGGCCGCTCTGTGCCGGAAGAGGCTGTACGCTGCTGGAGGTTGAGCTGGTGACCGGAAAGAGCCATCAGATCCGCAGCCATCTCGCGAGCATCGGTCATCCGCTTGCGGGAGATACGAAATACGGGGATGCGGAGTTTAACCGCCGCTTCCGGGAAAAATACGGACTGAAATACCAACTTCTCCATTCGTGGAAGGCGGTATTTCCAGAGCTTACGGGCACCTTATCGGATCTGTCCGGAAAAACCTTTACAGCGCCCCTGCCATCATCCGTGCGCCGGATTTTACAGGGAGAACATTTGACGGGAGAAGGATTATGAGCCGAAAAGACAACGAAAAGAAAGAAACAAAACCAAGAAAAACGGAGGAGACGAGCATCGGACGGGAAATCTGGGAATATGTAAAAATGATCGCCATTGTCGTGGCAGTCGTTGTTTTTGTGGAGCAGGTCATTGTCATCAACGCAAGAATCCCGTCTCCTTCCATGGAAAACACGATTATGACCGGAGACCAGATCTTCGGTAACCGCCTTGCTTATGTAAAGAGCGATCCGCAGCGGTATGACATCGTTATTTTCTATTATCCGGACGACGAGAAGCAGAAGTTTATCAAGCGCGTCATCGGACTGCCGGGAGAGACGGTTACGATCCGCGACGGAAAGGTGTATATCAACGATTCCACCGAGCCGCTGCGCGATGATTTCTGCCCGGAAACACCGGTCGGCGATTTCGGACCGTATGAGGTGCCGGAGGGCTGCTACTTTATGCTCGGCGACAACCGGAACGTATCAAAGGATTCCCGCTACTGGCTGAATCCGTACGTAGAGAAAGACAAGATCATCGGCAAGGCCTTTCTGCGCTACTGGCCGCTGAACAAAATTTCTCTGATTGAATAAGAACAGAACGAAGACGAGGACAGGAATTATGGCATGGACATCGAGGGGACTCCGCGGATCAACGTTGGAGGAAATGATCAACCGCACAAACGAGCAGTACCGTGACAAGCATCTGGCACTGATCCAGAAGGTGCCGACGCCGATCACCCCGATCAAAATAGATAAGGAGAGCAGACACATCACGCTGGCTTATTTTGAAAAGAAGAGTACCGTTGATTACATCGGCGCTGTACAGGGCATTCCCGTCTGCTTCGATGCCAAAGAGTGCAAAACGGATTCCTTTCCGCTCGCAAACATCCACGAGCACCAGGTCACGTTTATGAAAGATTTCGAGCAGCAGGGGGGGATTTCCTTCCTGCTGCTGTATTTTACGGCGCGGGACGAATATTATTACCTGCGGTATGAGACGATGAAAACCTTCTGGGACCGCGGACAGAACGGCGGAAAGAAGCATTTTTCCTACACCGAGCTTGAAACGTCATTCTTCCTTCCCAGAACGGGAAGCAGCGTTCTCGTCCCGTACCTGAACGGAATCCAGAAGGATCTGGAGATACGGGATTCGAAAGCGGATTAAAATTTTGAGTTGACAGGGAAAATGTTTTCCGATATACTAACCATAGTTTTAAATTCAATATGGTAATATGGTAGCGAACTAAAGCGAAAAAGTGAGGACAACAAAACATGGATCGATTAATTCATACCCCGGAAGGCGTCCGGGATGTCTACAATCAGGAATGTACGAAAAAATTATACCTGGAGAATCAGATTGAGCAGGTATTTCATGCGTTTGGATATCAGGATATTGAAACACCGACGTTCGAGTTTTTTGATGTATTCGGAAGAGAAGTGGGAACAACACCGTCCCGCGAGCTCTACAAATTCTTTGACCGCGACGGCAACACCCTTGTGCTCCGTCCGGACTTTACCCCGTCGATTGCACGCGCAGCCTCCATGTATTTCATGGAAGAGACGATGCCGATCCGCCTTTGCTACAGAGGAAGCAGCTTCGTCAACAGCAGCAGTTATCAGGGCCGCTTAAAAGAGTCCACCCAGATGGGCGTCGAGCTCTTAAACGATGATTCCGCAATGGCAGACGCAGAGATCATTGCGATGACCGTAAAAGTTATGCTGGATGCCGGTCTTACCGATTTCCAGATCAGCATCGGCCACGTAGGTTTCTTCCAGGCGCTCGCCGAGGAAGCTGCTCTCTCCGAGGATGTTCTGAACGAATTAAAAGAACTGATTTCCATTAAAAATCATTTTGGCGCCGAGGAGCTGCTGGCAAAACAGAACCTTCGAAGTGATCTGTTTGAAGCACTCCGTGATGTTCCGCAGCTGTTCGGAAATGCAGAGATTCTCGAAAAGGCAAAAGGCCTTACAAGAAATCCGGCGGCAAGAGAGGCACTCGATCGTCTGGCTACGATCTATGAGATCGTTAAAGATTACGGCTATGAAAAATACGTCTTCTTCGATCTCGGTCTTTTAAGCAAATTCCATTACTACACCGGTATTATTTTCCAGGCCTACACCTACGGCACCGGCGAGCCGATCGTAAAAGGCGGCCGCTACGATGCACTGCTGCAGCACTTCGGAAAGAAGGCGCCGGCGATCGGATTCTGTACTGTCATGGAATCTCTGATGAATGCACTGGAGCGCCAGAAAATTTCTCTTCCGATTGTCAATACGAAAACGATGCTGCTCTACCCGGATTTCCTTCAGCCGCTGGCCGTAAAACTTGCCAACGAGCACAGAAGCAAGGGCATGGATGTCGCGCTGGTCTGCTTTGCAAGGGACAAGGTTCTTGCAGATTATGAAGAATACGGCAGAAAGAACCAGTTCGGCGGCATTGTCTATATTCAGAAGAGCGATTCGGTGCTTGCCATCGATTTGTCGACAGGAGAAGTACAGCCGGTGGAGCTGTAGGAGAGGAAGGGTACGAAAAAGATGAGATATTTGACCATTGCACTGACAAAAGGACGCCTGGCGTACCAGACGCTGGAGCTGCTGGAAAAAGTCGGCATCACCTGCGATGAAATGAAAAATAAAGATACGAGAAAGCTGATTTTCACGGACGAAGAGCATAAGCTCCGTTTCTTCCTCGCCAAAAGTCCGGATGTGCCGACCTATGTGGAGTACGGTGCAGCGGATATCGGAATCGTCGGAAAGGACACGATTCTGGAGGAAGGAAGACGCCTCTACGAGGTATTGGACCTTGGCTACGGCAAGTGCCGCATGTGTGTCTGCGGACCGGAATCCGCGCGTGAGCTGCTGCAGCACAACCAGCAGATCCGTGTGGCAACGAAGTACCCAAACATTGCCAAGGATTACTTCTACAACCGCAAGCACCAGACCGTTGAGATGATCAAGCTGAACGGCTCGATCGAGCTGGCACCGATTGTCGGACTTTCCGAAGTGATTGTGGATATTGTAGAGACAGGAAGCACTTTACGGGAAAACGGCCTGACCGTTCTCGAGGAGGTCTGCCCGCTGTCTGCGCGTATGGTTGTCAACCAGGTGAGCATGCGGATGGAAAATGAGAGAATTACCAAATTAATTCAGGATCTGAAAGGAGCACTGGTATGAGAATCGTAAAACTGACAAAAGAGACCACAGAAAATATTCTGGAGAATATGCTGAAACGAAGCCCGACACAGTACGGAACGTACGAGGCTTCCGTGCAGGAGATCATTGAGAATGTAAAAACAAGAAAAGACGCAGCTGTTTTCGAATATACCGAGAAATTCGACCACGCGGTACTCGATGCTTCTACCGTAGAAGTAACACAGGAAGAGATTGATGAAGCGTACAACATCGTAGATCCAGAGCTGATCGGTGTCATCCGCAGATCCATGAAAAATATCCGTGAGTTCCACGAAAAACAGAAACAGAACAGCTGGTTCACCTCCACCGAGAACGGAACGATGCTTGGCCAGAAGCTGACCGCCCTGAACCGTGTCGGCGTATACGTTCCGGGAGGAAAGGCAGCGTATCCGTCCTCCGTTCTGATGAACATTCTTCCGGCAAAAGTGGCAGGGGTCAAAGAAATCTGCATGACAACGCCGTGCGGCAGAGACGGAAAAGTCAACCCGGTTGTCCTTGCGGCAGCAAAAGAAGCCGGTGCGGACCGCGTCTTTAAAATCGGCGGTGCACAGGCAATTGCAGCCTTTGCTTACGGAACCGAGAGCATTCCGAAAGTCGATAAAATCGTAGGACCTGGAAACATCTACGTTGCCCTTGCAAAGAAAGCCGTATACGGAAATGTCAGCATCGACTCCATCGCAGGCCCAAGTGAGATTCTTGTCCTTGCTGATGAGACTGCAAATCCGCGGTTCGTGGCAGCCGATCTCTTAAGCCAGGCTGAGCATGATGAGCTTGCAAGTGCGATCCTCATTACCACCTCCCAGGAACTGGCAGAGAAGGTAAGTGAAGAGGTAGACGGTTTCTTAAAAGTCCTCTCCAGAAGCGACATCATCTCCAAATCACTGGACAACTTCGGCTACATCCTTGTCACCGATTCGCATCAGGAAGCGATCGACACCGTAGATGCCATCGCACCGGAGCACCTCGAGATCGTGACGAAGAACCCGTTTGAGGATATGATGAAGGTACATAACGCCGGTGCTATTTTCCTCGGCGAGAACTCCAGCGAGCCTCTCGGTGACTATTTTGCCGGCCCGAACCATATCCTGCCGACGAACGGAACCGCAAAATTCTTCTCCCCGCTGTCCGTAGACGATTTCGTGAAGAAATCCAGCATCATCTATTATTCCAGAGAAGCCCTTTCCGAGATCCACGAGGATATCGAGAGCTTTGCAAAATCAGAGAGCTTGACGGCACACGCCAATTCGATTGCCGTCCGTTTTGAGGGGGAAGAGTAAGTGGAGAACAGAACAGCCAGCGTAGAACGCGTGACAAAAGAAACAAAGATCCGCATGACATTAAATCTGGATGGAACGGGAAAGAGCGACATCCACACCGGCATCGGCTTTTTTGACCATATGCTCGACGGCTTTGCCCGCCACGGTCTTTTCGACCTTTCCGTTTCTGTAGACGGAGATCTTGATGTAGACGGCCACCACACGATCGAGGACACCGGTATCGTGCTCGGAACTGCAATCCGCGAGGCAGTCGGCGCCAAACAGGGCATCCGCCGCTACGGCGACAGAATCCTTCCGATGGACGAGACACTGGTGCTCTCGGCCGTTGACCTCTGCGGCAGACCGTATCTCTCTTTCCAGGCAGAATTTACGCGGGAGAAAGTAGGAGAGATGGAGACCGAGATGGTAAAAGAATTCTTCTACGCCGTTTCCTATGCGGCGCAGATGAATCTGCATATCAAAGTGCTTGACGGCGGAAATAACCACCACATCATCGAGGCGATGTTCAAAGCATTTGCGAAGGCACTCGATGAGGCAACTTCCTTCGATCCGAGAATTGCCGGCGTGCTCTCGACCAAGGGCAGCCTGTAAGAGCAGAAAAAGAGGAGAACAAGAGATGAAACAAGCATTAAAATGTGATTTTACCTGGGCGGATTTTAAGACAAACAGCGACGGCATGGTTCCGGTTGTTGTACAGGATGCGGAAAATGACGAAGTGCTGATGCTCGCCTACATGAATGAAGAAGCGTTTGAGACGACACTGCGCCTTGGAAAAATGACGTACTGGAGCAGAAGCCGCAATGAGCTCTGGACGAAGGGACTGAGCTCCGGCCATGTGCAGTATGTAAAACAGCTTCTGATCGACTGCGACAACGATACAATCCTTGCCAAAGTAGAACAGGTCGGCGCAGCGTGCCACACCGGAAACCGCACCTGCTTTTACCGGACCCTGGCAGAATAAAAATTTTTGATTCAGAGCATAAAAAGAGCTCCTGTTTCACAGAATAAAATCTGTTGGACAGGAGCCTTTTTATGCGGTTCTGTATCGTTAAAAGCCATTACAGAAGAAGGTATTTTAAGATAAACAGAACAGCCAGGATGTACATGATCACGCTGATCTTTTTTTCTTTTGCTTTTCCGCTCAGGATCTGGATTGCAACGTAGGAGATAACTCCCATGGCAATACCTTCGGAAATGCTGTAGAAGAACGGCATAGCTCCGATGCAGATGTAGCACGGAATCGCCTCGGAAAGATCGCTGAAATCAATGTTGACTACGTTGGTCAGCATGTAGAAGCCTACCACGATCAGTGCCGGAGCCGTTGCAAAGGACGGGATGGCAAGGAAGATCGGGGAGAGGAACAGAGCGAGGCCGAAGAGGATTGCAGTGGTAACAGCGGTAAGACCGGTACGGCCGCCTTCGGAAACGCCGGAAGCACTCTCAACGAAAGTTGTTGTGGTAGAAGTACCAAGAACAGCACCTGCGCAGGTAGCAACAGCATCTGCCATCAGCGCGCCCTTGATGCGCGGAAGTTTTCCGTTTTTGTCGAGCATGTTTGCCTTGGAAGATACACCGATCAGAGTTCCGATGGTATCAAACATATCGACAAACAGGAATGCAAACATGATCACGAAGAACTCGCCTGTTTTCAGAATGGAGAAATCCAGTTTTCCGAAAATCGGGGCAAGGCTTGGAATGGAAAGTCCGTTGGAAAAATCCGGGAACAGGCTGTAGAAGCCGTTTGCCGGGTTCGGAACGTAGAGACCGCATGCCTGGCAGATCATGCCGAGGATCCAGGTTACAAGAATTCCCCAGAGGATGTTTCCTTTTACATTGCGTATGACAAGAACGGCGGTGAGGATAACACCGATGACTGCGAGCAGAACGGTGATTCCGACATCGTTAAACGTTCCTGCCACATACTCTGTTCCGTTTAATGTGGCTGCAGACTGCAGGTTGGCATTGTAGGAAGACAGGGAATAGAGGCCTGCCACGGTTGAAGAGTTCGGCAGTACAATTTTTGCATTCTGAAGTCCGATGAATGCGATGAACAGACCGATGCCGACGCTGACTGCAGATTTCAGGCTGACCGGAATGGAGTTGAAGATCGCCTCACGGACGTTGGTCAGAGAAAGTACAATAAAGATGATACCTTCTGCAAAAACGGCGGTCAGGGCTGCCTGCCAGCTATATCCGTAGCCGAGAACAACGGTGTAGGCGAAATAGGCGTTGAGGCCCATTCCTGGTGCCAGAGCGAATGGATAATTGGCGAAAAGTGCCATGAGCAGGGTGCCAAGGAAGGCTGCCAGAGCCGTTGCGGTAAAGACAGCGCCGTGGTCCATGCCGGTGGAGGAAAGGATGTTCGGGTTGACGGCAAGAATGTACGCCATCGTCATGAACGTGGTGACACCGGCGATGATCTCGGTTTTGACCGTTGTTCCATTTTCCCGCAGCTTGAATGTGTTTTCCATCAGCTTGCTAAACTTTTCCATAGTTTTCTCTCCTTTTGAATTTTGTAGGCGGAAATGTCGCCTCATAATATGGAAACATCCTAAATGTTACAATATTATCAACAGGAATGCAAGAAAGAATCGAAAAGAATCTGAAAATTTCTTGTCGAATTTTTTAATTTTTCTATAGACAAATGTCATGATTTCTTTTATGATAAAAAAGGTGTCTTGTAAAATCTGCGTTAAGTAAATGTAAAATATTGAGACCAAAACACGAAAATACTTTGACAGGGATTTTGAAAAGACATCAGAAAAAGACAAGGAAGAAAAAAGAATATGAGTGTAATAGTGTCTTTGATGGGCGG
>OCSH01001947.1_pt1 | contig 13496 bp, 10 predicted proteins | sample 1538371 | NCBI WGS metagenome assembly OCSH01 (sample SAMN04571687, study PRJEB22368) | human gut metagenome | biome: human gut; material: stool | host: Homo sapiens | place: Luxembourg | collected 2012-06-01 | reverse complement strand
CATGAATGTGATTACTACCGTGCCTAACGTATCTTATAATATATATGATAAACAAGGCAATATGAAAGAAGTGCATAACCCCGGTGGTATGCCTGATCCGACGTTGATCGACCATATTGAAGAACCTTATATCAAAGCGTCTATTATTACGACTACCGATTATATCGGCCCGATTATGACCCTCTGTCTGGGGAAACGTGGAGAACTCTTGAAACAAGAGTATATTTCCGGTAATCGTGTGGAAATATATTATAACATGCCTTTGGGTGAAATCGTGATCGACTTCTATGACCGATTGAAGAGTATTTCGAAAGGATATGCGTCGTTCGACTATCATCCCAATGGTTTCCGTCCTTCCAAGTTGGTGAAACTGGACATCATGTTGAATGGTGAACCGGTCGATGCGCTTTCTACGCTGATTCACTTCGATAACGCGTATGATATGGGACGCCGGATGTGTGAGAAACTGAAAGAATTAATCCCTCGCCAGCAGTTTGAAATCGCTATTCAGGCAGCTATCGGGGCTAAGATTATAGCTCGTGAAACTATTAAGGCAGTTCGCAAGGATGTAACTGCGAAGTGTTATGGTGGTGACGTAAGCCGTAAACGTAAACTGCTTGAAAAGCAGAAAAAGGGTAAAAAACGAATGAAACAAATCGGTAATGTGGAAGTGCCGCAGAAAGCCTTCCTCGCCGTACTGAAGCTGGATTAAAAAATGAACCGCAAGCGATTTTTCAGAGAGTTATTCTGAACAAATCGGCTTGCGGTTAGTTTTTTAATACACCAGGTGATTGTCTTCTGTCTGCAGAGCTTTCCTTGGCAATCACCTTTTTTGAAACAAACAACTATAAATATGAGAAAAGTTCTGTCTTTTTCGGGCTTCCTGATGTTGGGGCTCGTCATTTCACAATTCCTCCCGATGATAGCGGGAGAAGGATATGGAACTGTTAAGGTCCTGTCGAATATACTACTTTATGTATGTCTTAGTTTTATAATGATTAATGTGGGTCGGGAGTTTGTGCTCGACAAAGTCCGCTGGAAAAGTTATGCCGAGGATTATCTTATAGCGATGGCTACAGCTGCCCTGCCTTGGTTCATGATTGCTATCTATTATGTATTCGTGCTTCTTCCGCCTGATTACTGGAATAGTTGGGAGGCTTGGAAAGAGAATCTGTTACTAAGTCGTTTTGCCGCACCTACGTCGGCCGGCATCTTGTTTACGATGCTGGCGGCTATCGGGTTAAAGTCCAGCTGGATATATAAGAAGATTCAGGTCCTGGCTATTTTTGATGATCTGGATACCATTCTTTTGATGATCCCTCTTCAGATCATGATGATTGGTTTGCGTTGGCAGCTGATTATTGTGGTGGTTATTGTATTTATGCTGTTGTCCATTGGATGGAAACAACTGAATAAGTATAACTGGCGGCAGGATTGGAAAGCTATTCTCTTCTATTCCGTTATCATATTTCTGGCTACGCAGATACTTTATCTCGGCAGTAAAGAGCTGTATGGAGAAGAAGGAAGTATCCATATCGAAGTTCTGTTGCCGGCATTTGTATTGGGTATGATCATGAAGCATAAAGAGCACGATACTCCTGTAGAACGAAAAGTCTCTACTGGAATCTCCTTCCTGTTTATGTTCCTGGTAGGTATGAGTATGCCTCATTTTATCGGAGTTAACTTTGCGGAAACTCATACAGGAACGCATTCGGTGACAGGTTCGCAGGAGATGATGTCCTGGGGAATGATTTTGTTCCATGTTGTCATAGTCTCTTTCTTATCGAATATAGGCAAACTTTGTCCGATGTTCTTCTATCGTGACCGGAAGTTGAGTGAGCGACTGGCCCTTTCCATTGGTATGTTTACCCGCGGTGAGGTAGGTGCCGGAATTATATTTATTGCATTGGGTTATAATCTCGGCGGTCCGGCACTGGTCATTTCCGTACTTACATTGGTGTTGAATCTTATTCTGACAGGAATATTTGTCCTTTGGGTGAAAAACTTGGCTTTAAGGAGCTATAATGATTAAAAAAATCCATATATTGCGGATCAAATACTATAAACACCTTTCATTATGACAATTTTGCGTACAATGCGAAATTTCTCGTCAATGAATATTGCGGCGAGTATCCTTTTGTTTGTAGCGGCAATAGCGGCTGCTATCATAGCCAATTCTCCGGTTGCTCCGGTTTATCAGGAGTTCCTTTTGCATGAACTTCATTTGCAGATCGGTAATTTTAATCTGCTTTCGCATGGCGGAGAGAATCTGCGGATGATCGAGTTCATCAATGACGGGTTGATGACCATCTTTTTCTTGCTGGTAGGATTGGAAATCAAACGGGAGTTGTTGGTTGGTGAGCTTTCTTCCTTCCGCAAGGCGGCGCTTCCCTTTATTGCTGCCTGTGGCGGTATGCTGTTTCCGGTGATTGTTTACATGTCAATCTGTCCTCCGGGCAGTGCGGGAAGTCAGGGATTGGCCATTCCAATGGCAACGGATATTGCTTTTTCGTTAGGGGTATTAAGTCTGTTGGGAAGCCGTGTGCCGTTGAGCCTGAAGATATTTCTGACGGCTTTTGCGGTAGTTGATGATATCGGAGGTATCCTTGTAATTGCTCTTTTTTATAGTTCGCATGTGTCGTATGGGTATATTCTGATAGCCGCATTGCTTTACGTTTTACTTTATTTTATAGGGAAGCGTGGGACTACCAATAAGATTTTCTTTTTAGTGATCGGTGTCGTTATATGGTATTTATTTTTGCAATCCGGTATTCATAGTACCATTTCGGGAGTTATTCTGGCGTTTGTTATTCCGGCGAAACCCCGTCTATATGTTGGAAAATATATCGAGCATATTCGTCATACAATTGCAGGTTTCCCGGTGGTGGAATCGGGAAGTATCGTATTGACTAATGAGCAGATTGCCAAACTGAAAGAGGTCGAATCTGCTTCCGACCGTGTTATCAGTCCTCTGCAGTCTTTGGAGGATAATTTGCATGGAGCTGTCAATTATCTGATTCTTCCGTTGTTTGCCTTTGTCAATGCAGGCGTTGTCTTTAGTGGCGGCGGTGAGTTGGTGGGAAGTGTAGGGATGGCAGTGGCAGCAGGGTTGCTGTTTGGTAAATTTGCGGGAATTTATTTCTTTACCTGGTTGGCTATAAAGATAAAACTTACTCCAATGCCGCCGGGCATGACTTGGAAGAATCTTTCCGGTATAGCTCTGTTGGGAGGGATCGGTTTTACGGTGTCGCTTTTCATTGCCAATCTTTCTTTTGGTGCAAACTACCCTGTTCTGTTGAATCAGGCTAAGTTCGGAGTGCTATCGGGGACTATTCTTTCCGGATTATTAGGATACATTGTACTCAGGATAGTATTACCTGTCCGAAAGCGGAAATAATAACTAGAGATCAGTCGTTCAGGCATATCGGATATTCATCAGGCGATATGCCTTTTTTATTGTATATATAATATAAGGTGAAAATGATATCTACTAATAATATTAGTTAAACAACTGCTTTATTTAGTAGATTAACTAATAGTGTTAGTTGTTTGTTTGAAAAATAGTATTATATTTGTGCCATTGGAAGAACAATAAATATGTAGACTATGAAACAGATGAAACGATTGACCGTCAAAGAGGAAGAAATTATGCGTATATTTTGGGAACATGGACCTATGTTTGTTCGTGAACTTCTATCATTCTATGATGAACCAAAACCGCATTATAACACAGTTTCTACCCTTGTTCGAGGGCTGGAGGAGAAAGGTTTTGTGGGGTATAAAGCCTACGGAAATACTTATCAATATTATGCTCTTGTTTCGGAAAAGGAGTATAAGAGTTCGGCACTCAAAGAAGTGGTTTCCCAGTATTATAATAATTCCTATATCAATGTAGTGTCTTCTTTTATTGAAGAAGAAGGGATGTCTGTTGATGAACTAAAATCGCTGATAGAGTATATAGAGCAAAGTAAAAAGAAGAAGTAATCTCTCTCTGGTCTATCGGACAGATACGATTTTTATTCTATGGACAAACAACTTTTAATCTGAAAACACAATGGGAGCTTTTTTATTCTATCTGCTGAAATCCGGATGTTGCTTAGTGGTCTTTTATATTTTCTTTAAGCTGCTGATGAGCCGGAGTACTTTTTTCCGTTTTAACCGCATCACTTTGTTGGTTGGGTTGTTAGGATGTACTTTGCTTCCACTTATTGAGCTGACAACTACCGAGGAGACTTTTTTGCATACTCCGTTGTATGCCATTCACGAGATATTGCAAAGTACGGAGTCTGTCATTCTAAATCCGGAACAGATGGAAGATCCTATTCTTATATCTGAAAAGAATCCGGAAATAAACTCTTTGAATTGGATTCCTGTGACTTTAGCTTTTATATATGGAGTGGGGGCTTTGGTGACACTGATCTGGTTGTCTTTGTCCACTTGTCGTTTGATTCAGTTGATTCGTACGTCAGAGAAAAAACAGTTTGGAAACTATGTATTAGTGATTCCTCAGCAGCCAACTGCTTCATTTAGCTGGGGTAAATATATTGTTATTTCAGCAGCTGACTACTCTCAACAGTCCGAAGAAATACTCCTCCACGAAACGATGCATTTACGAAATCATCATACTTTGGACTTATTGTTTATGCAGATATTCCTGCTTGTTTATTGGTTTAATCCTGTCGTTTGGCTACTAAAACGGGAGTTGCAGGAAGTACATGAATTTGAAGCCGATAATGGCGTAATTAATACAGGCATCGATGCAACTAAATATCAATTATTACTGGTGAAAAAAGCTGTTGGTACAAGGCTCTACTCTATGGCTAATGGCTTTAATCACTCTAAACTTAAAAAACGTATCACTATGATGTTAAAAGAAAGAACCAATCGTTGGGCACGATTAAAGCTGTTGCTTGCCGTGCCTGTGATGGCTGGAGCGCTTTATGTGTTTGCACAGCCGGAAGTGAAAGAAGTTCCGCGACAGATTCAGTCTGAACTTCAGCAGAAAGAAGCGGATGATTATTCATCTTTGATGTTTTTTTTCAAAGAAGGGGGAGAGAGATACAGCAAGCTGGTTAATGGAGCGTATCCACCCTCTAAGATTAAAGCAAGACAGGTTCACTCCCTTTTTGTTAATAAACAAAATAGGGTGATGTTCGATAATGATGTATGTTCAGTGGATGAGTTGAAGTCTACTATTGTGAAGAATTTGATGAAATCCTGGGAAGAAAGTAAGAGGAAAGAATACCAAGTTATTTCTTTTCAGGTTGATCGCGGAAGTGAAATTGCTGCACTCACTACTATACTCAAAGAAGTAAAAGGAGCATTTGAGCAAATTCGTGCTGATTTGTCTATTACATTGACAGATAAAAGTGAAGAAGCGTTGGACCGATTGTTTCCCGTTCTACTGTCGGAAGGTGCTGCGAGAAATTATGGATTGAAAGAGCTGTCAATGGAGGAGAAAATCAGTGGGATTGTGGTAACAATTCACACTTCGGAAGGGAAGGAAGTAATGAAAGATTTTACTTTAACGGAATTGAAACAGAAAGTCACTGCTGCACGTGCAAAGCAAGCTGATCCGGAAAGTTTGGTTATTGGCCTCAAGATAGAGAAAGGGTGTAAGATGGGATACGTGACGGATACCAAGCAGGTGCTGAGGGAATGTAGTGCATTGAAGATTAATTATTCAACTGATAACTAATTAGTTTATAAATAGTGTCACTATATAGCCAGCATAGTGACACTATCCAATCAGCATAGTGACACTATCCCAACCGGATAGCGACACCATCTTAAAAGGTCTATAATTTTTGTTTTATTCATCATCCCCGTCATCCGCTATCGGCAGAATTCTCTGACTTTCCTCATGGGGCAATTGTTCTACTTGGCGTAGTTTCCGTTCAATAGCGCGGGTTCTTTTTCCCATCACTTCTTCCAGTTGGTCACCGGCACTTTGCAGGTTCTTCTGTACCTTTTCGAGTAGGCCTCCGAATTTGCTGAATTCAGTTTTAACTGCTCCCAAAACTGTCCACACTTCTCCGGTACGCTTTTGAATAGCCAGCGTGCGGAACCCCATGAAGACTGTTCAATATAGCACCAAGGGTAGTTGGTCCCGTCACTACAATTTTATATTCTTTTTGTAGCGTCTCTACCAAGCTTGTTCTTCGGATCACCTCTGCATAGATGCTTTCAAAAGGCAGGAACATGATGGCAAAGTCTGTGGTGAAAGGCGGGTCTACATATTTATCGTGAATATCTTTCGCCATTTTCTTGATGGTTGTTTCCAGCTGCTTGCCGGATGATTCCATCAATGCAGTATCTCCTGCCTCGAAAGCGTCGTAGTATTGCTCATATACATCTTTCGGGAATTTTGCATCGATAGGCAGGTATACAGTGCTGTTCGCATCATCCTTACCCGGTAACTTAATGGCAAATTCCACAAATTCAGTTCCGCTTTTCTTGGTTTTCACATTGGCGTCATATTGTTCCGGACTCATCATCTGTTCCAGCAATGCTCCTAACTGAACTTCACCGAATGTACCGCGCATTTTTACGTTACTCAATACTTTTTTCAGTCCACCGACGTCTTGTGCGAGAGATTTCATTTCTCCCAGTCCCTTCTGTACATTTTCCAGTTGTGAGCGGACGATTTCAAAGGACTGTCCAATGCGTTCATTCAATGTCTTCTGCAATTTTTCTTCCACCATCAGTCGCATATCATCCAGCCGCTTTTCAGTCGATTTTATCAAGACCTCTTGCTGGCGTGCCATTGTGTCGAACTTTTGGCGTTGCAGTTCCCCGTTTGTCATCATGTTCTTATGCAGTACGTCTTGCAATTGTTGCATATTCTGATTCAGCGTTTGGGTCATTTCCATGCGAAGTTCCCGGATACTGCGGTTTAGTTCTTCGCGGTTCTCTTGCATTTGCTGGCGCAAGGCTGCCTGTAATTGTTCCGCTTGCGCATGATTATTTCCTTTTGCCAGTGATAGTACAATCGAGATTACTGCTAATGCGGCAATAACAATAAGTAGAATCAGTTCCATCAATAAGTCAGAATTTCGTTTCCGGTTTCAGTAATCAGAATCATATTCTCCCATTGGGCAGAAGGCAGTCCGTCATCCGTGCATACCGTCCATCCGTCAGCTTCGTCAACAAATACTTCATAAGTACCCATATTTATCATCGGTTCAATGGTGAAGGTCATGCCCGGAACGATCATCATTCCTGTTCCCCGGCGTCCGAAATGTTCCACATCCGGTGCTTCATGAAACTGCATTCCTACACCATGCCCGCAAAGATCGCGTACCACGTTGAATCCGTTCTTTTCTGCGTGTTCCTGAATAGCGGCGCCTACATCTCCTAATTGTTTCCAAGGCTGTGCGGCGGCTATACCTATTTCCATACACTCTTTAGTCACTTGAACCAGTTTGCGCATTTCGGGACTTACGTCACCGATCATAAACATACGGGATGCGTCGGAGAAATATCCTTTGTAAATGGTAGAAACATCTACATTGATGATATCTCCGCTTTGCAGTATTTCTGTTTTGCTGGGAATACCGTGGCATACCACATCATTGATACTGGTGCAGACGCTTTTAGGAAATCCTTCGTAGTTGAGAGGAGCAGGGATGGCACCGTGCTTTGTGGTGAAGTCATATACCATGACATCGATTTCTTCAGTCGACATTCCTTCACGGATATTCTCCGAAATATAATCCAACAGGGCAGTATTGATTTTGGCACTCTCACGGATTCCTTCCAGTTGTTCGGGAGTACGCAGTACTTTGCGCGGTGGGAGTTTGTAACCTTGTTTTCTGTATTTCTGTATTTTCGCTTCTACTTCAGCCGGATAATTGGAGGGAGTAAACCGGAATCCCTTGATAAAGTTCTTCATTATTATAGGATGTTTTTTAATCGTACTACAAAGGTACGAGAATAAATGGAAAATGAAATCGTTTATCATGTGATTCCTTTTTTACCATTCATAAGAAATACAGATCTGAGGCACCCATTCCCATCTTTTTTGTATGGTGTTGTATTGATATTGTACGCCGGTTTTCAATTTCCAGCCTTTACCTACTTTTAAAACAATGTCGCTGCCTAGTGTGGTTGGTATTGCTTCAGAGGAAAGTCCACGATATCTTCGGGTGTCCAGATTTTGTTTACCATATATGCTAAGAAACCATTTTTTAGAGAGCTTATAATCCATTTGAGTTTGGATATGAAAGTGGTTTGAACTTTCACTAAAGTTACTTTTACTATGCAGAGTGATATTTTTGTTTATTTTGAGCCGTGAATAAGTGGGTAAGAAAGTAGAATTGGTCTGTCGAAAGATGTTATGAGTATGAAAAGGTAATTTCGGAGATATGATTGTTGATTTAAGAATCGGTAATGTTGGATCAAAGTCAACAAAGGGTTTTGTATGATATAACATGTTTTGTTCTGTCTTCTTTACGAATACCTTATTGATTCTGATTTCTTGCTCAGAATTTAATGTTTGCTGTAGCCTCAATGAATCTTGTTTGCTCCACTCTTGTCCTGCTACGGATAAGGGGAGTAATAATAGACAAAGAGTACCTAACTGATATTTATAAGCGTCCATATAGTGTGCTAGTATAGTTTATTCTATGGACGGTGAAAAAGTGAAAATGCTGCTTTATGTAATGAATAAATAATAGCTATTTTACATAATATGAGAATACTTTTCTTTTTTTGTATAGGTGTATTAAGCACATTTATCGTGTCCAGTCGCACCTATGGAAACAAAACCTATATAGCTGTTTTTTTATGTATTGAGTGATAAGTTCTAGTTTCTTGATTGGTTCATCTTTCATAAATCTTGAATGATATTGAGAGAAAAAATGAGGTGGAAAAATATAGATGTTATAATTACAACCACTTTTTTTCTGAGCATTGCAGGACTCATAGTTCTTATTATCATTCTTTAATGTTTTGTATTTAAGATAATCTTTTTGCTTTAAATACCGGTTCTATCTTCTGAATCTCCGATTCAAATCCGAACCAATAGCCATGTCCTGCTTCGTCAATAGGAAGAAAACATAACCGGAGGTTCTCACGATATGAACCATATATAATTTCCCAATTATCGGGAGGAACTTGGCGTTTTGTCTTTACTTTTTCAGCGGGGATTTTTTTTAACGACATACCGGCTTCTATCCATGCAATACTGACTTGTGTCACGTAATCGGGATAATGATTCTTGCAGAAATTATAGAGGATAAGTCCCCTTTTTTCTAGACTCAAAGGAGTGTCGATGACATCTGTCTGTATTAGATGGTCAAGTAACTCATGCAGGAAATGCGGATTATCCAAAATGAGGGTACGAGTCAGACTTCGCCATGTAGGTGTATTATAGAATCCGTCTAAAAGACGGGACAGATAGTGGGCGGTTTGCAATTCTTCTACGGAAATTTCTTTAGTCTGCAAAACTTCGTAGGGAGGGAGAGGAGAGTATTGGATGCCTAACTCTTCCGCCCTTCTTCGCATTTCCGTGCCGGGAAGTAATTTTAATGATTCCAGTTGTATTTCCCCTGCACCATATTCGGCAAGTGTACGAACGTCTTCAAATATTTCGGATAGGTGATAGAGAGGAAGACCGGCTATTAAGTCAGCATGTGTCTCCATGTTCTTAAGGGAACAAAGATATTTCAGACCTTGAAGGGCATCAGATAATTTTCCGATACGTCGGCTTTTCTCTAATACGGGTTCACGAAGGCTTTGAATACCTGCTTCGAGGTGTAGCAAACCATTAGGTAAAATAGCGAGTTCTTCTTTCAATTCTTCGGAGAGAAGTGCCGGGTGAATTTCCAAATGGAAACAGATGTCCGGGGCATATTCACGGAAGAGGTGAAGAAGTTCTTTGGCTCGCTTATTATTATAGTTGAAAGTGCGGTCGAGTACACGCACATTTTTGATGCCATGCTGATGGATAACATTCAGTCGTTCGCGGATTGCCTCCAATGAAATGGTGCGAACCGGTTTCTCACCTCCGCTGACGCAGAAAGCGCATGTGTTGAAGCATCCTCGGGTAGTTTCCAGTTGTACGAAAGGCTTGCTCCAATTAAAAAAACGACTTTTCTCCGGTGAGACGAGCTGAGAGAAGTTCATGACACGGGCAATACCGTTGTCTTGATATTGGTCTGATTCGTCCAGATAACATAATCCGGATATCTGATTCCACTCATTTACAGGGTGATTCCATACTTTTAACCAAATTGGGAATACTTCTTCTCCTTCTCCCCGAAACACTCCGTTGACAAATTTGTTCTTTCTTAAGAAGGCTTCGTTATTTCCTAAAAACTCCGGACCGCCGAGTACGATGCAGCAATGAGGTAGCAAAGCTTTAGCACGTGAAACGATATGCAACAGTTGCTCGTGATTAAATAGCCAGTTGGTAGCAGCAATAATATCTGGTTGATGGTGATAGATTTGGTTGACTACCATTCCGGTATTTTCGTTGATGGTTGCCGATACTGTACACCACTCAATGGTAGTGTCATCTGCTATTTGAGCATGTAATGCAGGCAATGCCAGCGATGAGTGCGCATAGGAGCTATTTAAATCAAGCCAAAGAAGTTTCATGTGTAAATTTTACTATTAGTGGGACAAAGGTACAAAAAACTTGCATCTTAAGGCATATAGTAAAATAAAAACGCTAATTTTGCAATAATAAACGCAATAAACTAGAAAATTATGAAGAATTTGAAAAAATACGTAGGTGTTCTCATGTTGCTGACTTTATTGGTCGGCTTTACTTCGTGCGAAGATGATGAAACTATATTTGATCACATAGTAGGGCGTACATGGGTTGGTGATTTAGGATTTTGGGTAGATAATAGTCCGGTGGAAAGTGGAATAACCTTTAAGAGTAATGGTTTTGGTGTAGATGAACAATGGTATTATGATTGGGATAGAGTAGCTGCTGTTTTAGATGTCCGCTGGTGGATTGAAGATGGAGATTTATTCTTGGATTATGGTAATGGCTATCCTTTATTAATATTAGCAGATGTTTATGTTGAAGGCCGATATCTTACAGGGCGTTTGTATTCAAATAATATAGATCAAGGAACCGTTACTTTAGAAATGAGTAATTAGTGAAGATCTAAAAAAGAATTGTGGAATTGGAAAAAATATCGATTTTTTATAAAAGTTCCCCTTATTGAAGGCTAATCTATGTACAGAGTTGTCAGCAAATAAGGGGAATTTTTATTATTTTATTTCTTCAGGAACAACTTCTTAAACTCTCCTGGATAAGGTGTCTCAAACTCCATTAAATCTCCCGTCACCGGATGATAGAAACAAAGTTTGAAGGCATGGAGTGCCAGTCTTCCGATCGGGTTAAGCGATTCTTCGCCTCCATATCTTCCGTCCCCTATAATGGGATGTCCTAAATCCTGCATATGTACACGAATCTGATTCTTACGTCCTGTTTCCAGATCAAGTTCTAACAGTGAATAACCGTTAGCACGTTTGATTGTCTTGTAGTGTGTGATGGATTTTGAACCACCATCATCGTAATCGCTGGAGCTTACATAAAGAGTTTTATCCGTCAGCCAGGAAACCACAGTGTCATAATCCTTCTCCATTGTTCCCTCAACAACAGCTACATAACGGCGGTCAGTCACTATTTCATGCCAGTTGTCACGTAATGTCCGTTGTGTTTTCTCGTCTTTTGCGAACATCATTAATCCTGATGTATCCCTGTCCAGGCGATGTACGATAAACACACGGTGCTGTCTGCCCGAGCGCTGTACATATTCATTCAGAATCGTATAAGCGGTGCGCTCTTTTTGTCGCTCGGTATTGACAGATAAGAGTCCTTGCATTTTTTCCACTACAATGATATAAGCGTCCTCATATACAATTTTCAGCAGTCTGTTATGAAATTCCTTCTTTCCTTTTTCCTTGCTGATTTGTACTTTCATTCCGGGTTGCAGCGGGAAGTTGAACTGAGTGGTGATTACGTTATCTACCAATACCACCCGTTTGCTCAGTAATGACTTCAGTTTCGTACGGCTTGCGTCCGGCATTTTAGCAGCCAGAAACTCCATTAGTTCCATGGGCTCTTTGACTGCATAGTTCGTATATTGGGCACGTGCTTTTTCTGCAGGAGTTCTTCTCGGTCTTTTTTCCATTTCTTTTTTCTTTTGCGAACAATTCAACTAACGTATTATCGAAGCTCCAGCAACACTACATTTTCCACATGATGCGTATGCGGGAACATATCTACAGGTTGCACAGCTTTCACTTTATATTTGCCGTCAAGCAGTTGTAAGTCGCGTGCCTGCGTAGCCGGGTTGCAGCTTACATACACAATCCGCTTCGGTTCGGCAAACAGAATAACATCAACCACATCCTGATGCATACCTGCACGTGGGGGGTCGGTGATAATCACATCCGGACGTCCATGCTGATTGATAAATTCCTGAGTCAGCATATCTTTCATATCTCCGGCATAGAACAAGGCATTCTTAATCTCATTAATCTCGGCATTTACCTTTGCGTCTTCGATAGCTTCCGGTACATACTCGATACCAATCACCTGACGAGCCTGGCGGGATACAAAATTGGCAATGGTTCCTGTTCCGGTATATAAGTCGTATACCAGTTCCTTTCCGGTCAGCCCGGCAAATTCGCGGGCTATCTTATATAAATTGTATGCCTGTTCGGAGTTGGTCTGATAGAATGATTTCGGACCGACTTTGAAACGCAGTCCTTCCATTTCTTCAAACATATGGTCTTTTCCCTTGAATACATGTACATCCAGATCATTGATCGTATCGTTGCACTTATTATTAATAATGTATAGGAGAGAAGTAATTTCGGGGAATGAATCGGCAATGAACTGCAGCAGTTGCTTGAATAGTTCCATTTCATGGTCTTCCGTAATCTTACAGATGACAATGACCATTAGTTCTCCGGTTGATGAAGTACGGATAATCATATTCCGTAGCATCCCTTCCTGAGTGCGCAGATTGATGAAGGAGTAATCATGCTCGTATGCATAATCGCGTACAGCATTACGAATACGATTGGAGATGTCGTCCTGTAACCAGCATTTTTCAATAGCCAGCACTTTGTCGAAAGCTCCGGGAATATGAAAACCTACAGCATTCATCTGATCATACTTCACATCCTGCCGAACTTCATCGTTCGTGAGCCAGCGTTTGTTCGAAAAAGTGAACTCCAGTTTATTCCGGTAGAACTCTGTTTTGGCAGAACCCAGAATCGGTGAAATTTCCGGAAGTTCGATCTTCCCGATGCGTCTCAGATTGTCTTCTACTTGTTTCTGCTTATACCTGATTTGTTCCGAATAGGGGAGCACCTGCCATTTACAACCGCCGCATACGCCGTAGTGTTGGCAGAAAGGAACGGCACGTACGGGCGACAGCTCGTGGAATTTCACAGCTTCGGCTTCGGCGTATTTGTTCTTTTTGCGCTTGATCTGCAGGTCTACAACATCACCTGGCACTACA
>OCSH01001945.1_pt1 | contig 13511 bp, 9 predicted proteins | sample 1538371 | NCBI WGS metagenome assembly OCSH01 (sample SAMN04571687, study PRJEB22368) | human gut metagenome | biome: human gut; material: stool | host: Homo sapiens | place: Luxembourg | collected 2012-06-01 | reverse complement strand
AGTCTTTCGCTTAAATTGTCGAACATATCTTTGAATTATGAATTACTAATGATGTGTAAAGCCTGCCGCAAATTGTACGGATCGACACGGATTTTATATCTGACATAGAGAATATCTGTGCTAATCTGTGCAATCTGCGGTGAAATCAGCCGCAAATGTACAAAAATCTCTCGTACTTTATATCTTTTTGTTCTGCCATTTTGCTTTTTTGAAATAAATATAGCTTGTGGCGAGCAACAGTGTATAGTACAGAATCTCAATCGTAAAGCACCATTCGATGGGAGCTTTCACCCACATTCCGATGAAAATGATGTACGATCCGTAGATTGCAATCGTGATGGCTTCGAGCATCAGGGCTGCTTGAGTATTGCCTGTACCCGATATTCCGTTGAAGACGACGTTAGCAACAGAGGCAATCAGCATGGCCACGCAGATGACATATACCGATGATACCGATTCATTGATCAATGCCGTTTCGTTGGTGTATACCGAGAGCAATGCTTGTGGGAACAGGGCGGTTATGATGACCAGTCCCAGCATGATCAGGAAAGAGAAGCGCCCGATTTTGTTTATCAACGGCATCACGTAGTTGATGCCTCCCGCGCCGATGGCGTTGCTCACCAGGCTGTTGGTCGTGGTGGCCAGTGCATTTACCGGAATCAGCATAACGATGTAGATGCTTCTCACGATGTTGGCAATAGCGAGTTCGCGCTGTCCCAACCTCTCCACTGCCACAAAGAAAACAAACCAGGTGGCCATCGACAGGAAATACTGAAGCATGGTGAAGCACGATATACTGAGAATGCGCATCAACAAAACCGGGTCGAACGACCGCAAGCGGTTGAGGCCATACTTTTTCAGGTCGACGGTGATGTACGTATAAATCAGGAAAAAGAGCAGAGAAGCCGCTTCGGCGATTACGGAAGCAATGGCTGCTCCTTTGATGCCCATTTCCGGAAGCCCGAAGTGTCCGAATATCAGGGCATAGTCCAGCACCACATTGGTCAGCGCCATAACCACTGCATTGATGGTGAGCACCTTGGTGCGGGTGATTCCGATGTAGAGTGCCCGGAACATCACGTTGACAAATGAGAAGAAGAACCCGAAGATGCGCCAGTCGAGAAACTCCATCGTGGCATCATAAATGCTTTCGGAAGAGACCAGCAGGCGCATGATGTTTCCGCCGAACGCTTTGGTGAATCCGAAGAGCAGGAGAGCCATGACCAACAGGAACAAGACTCCCTGAATCATGACCGGACCTACATCGCCGTAACGTGCTTCACCGTTGCGGCGGGCAATGACGATCTGGGAACCGGTGCTGAATCCGAAGGCAATGGTGAAAATACAAATATAGAAAAGCCCACCCATGGCAGAAGCACCGAGGGCTATCTCACTGACACGTCCCAGAAAGGCAGTGTCGGTGACGTTGATGACATTTTGCGCAAGCAAGCTCAGGAGAATCGGGTAACTGACACTCCAGATCTGTTTGTTGGTATACATAAAGAAGGGTTTAAGTTTGCAGGTTGCAAAGATACAACTTTCTGTAGAAGTAGACGAGCGGATAGGGGAAGAAGTCAATTTCTTCCTGACGGAAACGTGAAGAGGATGGTCGGCTTTCCGTCCGGATTTGTCTGTACTTTGTAGCTTCCTCCGAAATACTCAAATAGCAGGCGGTTGATTTCGTGACGGATGCATACCTCTTGCGAAGTAAATCTTTCGTCAGCCAGCGGAGAGTTGGTGATGCGGAAGTTGATGAAGTTCTTCTCCGTGTCGAGTGTCACCTTAAAGTCGATTTCCCGTTTTTCTTTGTACTTCTGCGGATATGTCAGTGCACTCAGCAACGCCTGTGTGAAACGGACGGTGTCTACCCGGATGTTCAGGTCTGTGTCAATTTCGTTTTCCAAACGGATGACGGTACACCCTTCACTATGCATGCGCGCCATATAGGTAGCTTCATTGCAGAGTTCCGCCAGTCCGTACTCCTGAATGTTGAACTTCATCATACCGGCTTCGAGCCGTGATAAATCGAGTACATCATTAACCAGGCGCATCAACTCTTCGGAGTTCTTCTGAATGATGGAAGAGTATTCTTTACGGAGCTCATCGGGCATGTTGGGCTCGGAGGCTATCAGTTGAGAGAAACCCACTACACCGTTCAGCGGGATGCGGATGTGATAGCTTATGTTCGACAAAAAGCGATTTTTCATTTCATTGGCTTCTTCCGCCATGCGGGTTGTTTCCCGTGTTTCTTTTTCCGATCGTTCCAAAGCCTTGCGTACGTGTGAAATGCGGAGCATGAAAGCAACCAGAATTATCAGGATAATGACCACCACTATTAAGGTGCCGAGTTGGATGTAGCTTTTCAGCCGTTCCTCTTCCAATGCCACTTTGTCGATGTTGTATTTAGCTTTTATCTGTTGCATCTGTTTGTCGAGAACGGTCGTTTCGATAGAGTCTTTAAGATGGAGTGTTTCGATGTACAGGGGAATGGCTTCTGCACTTCGTCCGGCTTCTGCCAGGAGGTCGGCTTTTGTCAATTTTTGGTGGATGTAATTGCTGTTGAAGTCCTCTTGCAGCAGTATGATGGTGGAGTCTATCTTGGCAAGTGCCCGGTCATACGCTTTGCAAGCCCGGAAGTATGCTGCATAGGCATCGTAATAGAGCACCCTGTAGAGAAAGAAGGTGTTGCCATTGAGAAATTTGCCCGCGTTAACCAAATTTTTATGTGCTTGTTCCGGCTGGCCTGCATATAGATAATAATAGGTGTAATATACTTCGCAGAACAGGTAAACATCATAAAATGCCTCTTTGAGCATCGGGTTCGTGGAGGTATGGTGATGCAGTGTTTCTTTTAGCTTCGCAAGGTATTCGGAGAGTAATTGGTTGTTTTTCTGATCCTTGGTTATGGAAATCAGTTGACAGAGAATCGAGATTCGTACTACCGCATTATCTGTTTGTAAAGAGAGTTGATAGGCAGCTTCCAATGCTTTCATTCCTTCGTCCCATCTCTCTGTACTGATATAGACGTTGCCCAAGCATTGTTTTGCTCCGATCAGTCCGCGGGCGCAGTTCACTTTTTGGGCTCTTTCGTACATCAGGTTCGCTTCGTTGATGGCAAGTTCATACTGCTCTTCGTAGGTGCAGAGGTCTATCTGAAAGCGGAGCGCATCGAAATAGAGATCCCAGGTTTGCGATTTGCGGGTATAAGGCTCCATTGTGTCAAGCCATTTTTTTACGCTGTCCCGGTTGTTTTGGTTATAGTAGTACACTGTGTGCAGATAGGCGGCTATGGCGTTGTATCTGTCATTCTTCTGCAAGGTGGCTTCCTCGCGCAACAGACCCGAGAAGGTGATACACCTGGGAGTCAGCTGCTCTATTTGTGCCAGTCTCTTGAACATTTCCAGACGAGTCGAGTCATGCGGAAGTGACTGTGCCACCCGATACAGGCTGTCCGTTTCCGTTTGTGTATTTGCATGACACCATCCTAAGGCCCGGCAACATACTATGATGATAAGTATCAGTCGCTTCATCTTTCTGCCTCCTTTTCCTTTGCGGGCCGGACGGGGTGTGTAAACCGGAATCGCGCACCTTCGGTGTAGTCCGGGTCAATCCATATTCTCCCTCCGATTTGCTCGATGATAAGTTGACAGATCGAGAGTCCCAGACCTGTTCCCTGTGCACCTTCGTTCAGTTTCTCAAAACGATTGAATATCTGGTCCTGTTTTTCACGGAGGATACCACATCCGGTATCTGTCACAGTGAACAGAGCCATGGTTTCCGATTCTTTTTCTAATGTCAGGGTGATACTTCCTTCGGTAGTGAACTTGGTGGCATTGATCAGCAGGTTGATCAATACCTGTTGCAGGCGTGCCTCGTCTGTACGCAAAGTCAGTCTATCCAGTGAAGTGACAAAACTGACTCCGGCTTGTGTCTGCTTCACCTTCTCTACGGTGTTGATTACGTTACGGCATATATTGACGGCGTCACATTCTTTAAAATTGAAAGTCAGCTTGCCGGGATCGAGATTTGACAGGTCTATTACATCATTGATCAGCTTTAGCAGCAGTTCGGAGTTTTGCTGGATGATGTCATTGCATTGATACCGTGTGTCATTGTCGATGGATTCGTCGGTCAGGATGGATGAGAATCCGGAAAGTGCATTCAGTGGTGTTCGTATTTCGTGACTCATGTTCGACAGGAACAGACTTTTGGTACGTATCGAGTTCTCGGCATACTTACGGGCTATTTCCAATTCTTCTTTGGAGCGGAGAAGTCGGTTGGACTCCTGCCGGATGCGGACAATCAACAGCAAAACAAGCATCAATATAAAGATGGAAGCTATGATGATCCACAAGATGATTTGGTTTCGTTGAATTTGGTTCCGGATTTCCATCCGGTCTATCTGGTACATTCCCCGTAGGTCATTGATTTGCCGGGCATAGCTCAGAGCGTTCAAAGAGTCCTTTTGCCGGTTGGCCTTTTGATAGATACGATAGGCTTCTTCCGTTCGTCCCATTTGAGTCAGCAGTTGGGCACACTCAAGCTGCAAACCGATGTGTTTGTTGGGGGCAGGTGCTTTAGGGACCTTTGTCAGGCGTTCGTATTGTTGCAGGGCCAGTTCATACTTCCCGACAGCCTGATAGTACTGGGCCAATATATAGTTGTAGATACTACGCAGGTAGAGAGAATTCAGTTGTTCGTGGATTTTCCCGGCTTTGTCCAGTTCGGCTTTTCCTTTTTCGGGATTACCGGACTCGATGTTATAGTAGGCATTGCACGCACATATGAAAAAGTGGAATGTAGGATTAGGGTTACCGGCATACAGGCTTTCAAACTTTTGCAGATAGATGCGTACCTCGTCCATGTGGGAGGCCTGAATCAGGGTCAGGATGAATTTCGGAAGAATCTCTTGTTCGAGGATTTCGCTACCCGGTATTTTGTCAAGCAATTCCAGAGCTTCTTTATAAGATTCGATGGCGGGTTGCTGCATGTTGGCATTCAAGTAGGCATCCCCAATGGCACGGCTGGAAAGAGCTATACCGATGGGGGAGTTCAATTCTTTGGCTTCCTTATACATCCGGCGGGCATGGTCGATGGCCATGTTCATGTCTCCTCGTGAGGCATAAGCTGTCACAATCAGTTGTTTCAACTGAAATAGAGTTTTATATTCTTTCTGCTTTTTCAGGAGAGGAGCCAATTCGTTGCCCCATTGGATAATACTGTCGTTGGGAGCTTCTTTGCTATAGTTGAGGCTGTTGTCGATCAGGTTCAGCAGCGCTGACACGTGCCTTGTTGCTTTGTTATCGGCAGCATATGTAGTGACAGAGTATAAGGTTACTGCTATTACTATAAGCGCTATATTGAAAGACCTTCCCACAGTAAATGTTGTTTTCCCGATGTTTGTTTTATGCTTGTTTATGATGCATGTAGTGCAAAGCTAAATAAAAAGAGTGAGAATCAAACAGAATCTCACTCTTTTTACTATATTTTGTTCACAAAAGGAACTCTTTAGCTGTTCATGCTCATCAGGAACTCGTCGTTGTCTTTGGTTTTTTCCAATCTGTCTTTTACGAAATCCATTGCTTCGATAGGATTCATATCCGACAGATACTTGCGTAGAATCCACATGCGGTCCAGTGTCTGTTTGTCGAGCAGCAAGTCGTCGCGGCGGGTGCTCGATGCCACAATGTTGACAGCAGGGAAGATACGTTTGTTACTTAGGTTGCGGTCGAGCTGCAACTCCATGTTACCTGTACCCTTGAACTCTTCAAAGATTACTTCGTCCATCTTCGAACCGGTGTCGATCAGGGCAGTAGCGATAATGGTGAGCGAACCTCCGTTCTCTATGTTACGGGCTGCTCCGAAGAAACGTTTCGGTTTGTGTAGTGCATTGGCATCCACACCACCCGAGAGTACCTTTCCTGATGCCGGAGATACAGTATTGTATGCGCGCGCCAGACGGGTGATAGAGTCGAGGAAGATCACTACATCGTGTCCGCACTCTACCAATCTTTTAGCTTTTTCGAGTACGATGCCGGCAATTTTCACATGGCGTTCGGCAGGTTCGTCGAATGTAGAAGCAATCACTTCCGCATTGACACTGCGGGCCATGTCGGTTACTTCTTCCGGACGTTCGTCAATCAACAACATGATCATATATACTTCCGGATGGTTGGCAGCGATGGCATTGGCGATTTCTTTCATCAGGATGGTTTTACCGGTCTTGGGCTGAGCCACGATCAAGGCACGCTGTCCTTTACCGATTGGTGAAAAGAGGTCGACTACACGTGCCGACATCGAGTCGGAGTAGCCTCCCTTGCAAAGCTTGAACTTTTCGTCCGGGAACAGCGGAGTGAGATGGTCGAACGGTACACGGTCACGTACGAAAGCGGCATCACGTCCGTTGATTTTAGAAACCTTTACCAGCGGGAAGTATTTTTCGCCTTCTTTGGGCGGACGGATTACACCTTCTACTACGTCACCGGTCTTCAGACCGAATAGTTTGATCTGGGATTGCGAAACGTAGATATCGTCCGGTGAAGAGAGATAGTTATAATCTGACGAACGGAGGAATCCGTAACCATCCTGCATGATTTCCAGTACACCGGTTCCGGTGAGGATATCATCAAATTCATAAGGTTTCTCACGTTCAATCACGCGGCGTTCCTGAACGGGTGCGGCTTCGGCGGCATTTTGTTGCGGCATGGGACGCTGTTGTACAGGCTGACGCTGGTTATTGTTGCGTTGGTTATTATTATTGTTGTTGTTATTGTTGTCTCGTGGGCGAATCACACGCGGGCGTTGGGGTTGTGCCACAGGTTCGGGGGCTGTTGCTGCTTCGGCTTTGGTCGATTCAAATTTGCCGAATAGTTCGGTTGGCAATTCTACTTTTTCCGAAGGCAGGTCTTCGATGGGGATAAAATCATCGTCTGCATCTATATCCGAGAGGATCGAGCTTTCTTCGTCTACAACGGCCGGTTTGGGTTTGAGAATCGGTTTGCTGATGGGACGTTTTTCTGTTTCCGGTTGGGCAGCGGGCTTTTCTTCTTGTGCCGATGGTACTGTTTCCGGTTTTTCGGTAGTTTCTTCTGCGGGTTTAGCTTCTGTTTCTACCTGATTTTTACGGGGACGTCCCGGTTTCTTTTTCGGAGTGGCATAAGGTGTCACTTTGACAGATTCGGCCGGAGTGGCGTTTGTTTCGGCGTTTGCGTCTTTAGCTGTTTCTGGGGTCGGTTCTGTTGTTTTAGGTTGTGGCTGTGTTTTGGCTGCGGGTGTTTTGGCATCTGTTTTAGTTAGTTCTCCATTCTTGGTAGAAGAGAAAACCTTGTCGGCGTTTTCCTTCTTTACTGTCACCCGAGAGCGTTTTTTCTTATCTTCTTTGCGTTCCTCTTTCAGTTTGTCGGCAGCTACCTTTTTAGTAGCTCCGGCTATGGCTTGTTCGTCGAGGATTTTGTAGACAAGTTCTTCTTTCTTAAGTGAGTCTGTTTTTTTGATACCCAATTCCTGGGCAATAGCTTGTAGTTCCGACAAATTCTTGTCGTTCAATTGAATGATGTTATACATACAGTATAGTGAGTTATTTAAATATTTTAATTTTATTCGTTGAAATACGTACGGCTGAAGCTGCGACGCAGGGGTCGGAAACTTAACAAACGCAATAATCTTTAAATGATGAATTAGGGATGTTTGGCTGAATCGGAAATCCGAATTTGTCTCCCGTTGGAGGGGTTCGGAATGTTTCAACGCCGCAAAGATAATAAATAATTTTGGTTTTTGTCTTCGTTTACTCTTTTTTTCTTCATAAAAGTGTACCTTTGTTGCATAAAAAGTAACTATTATGACAGCAAACGAAGTCCATTTGATTTATTTCTCGCCTACCCACACCTCTAAACAAGTTGGAGAGGCAATTGTTCGTGGAACCGGAATAACAAATGTGATAAACACGAATTTAACACAACAGGCAACTCAGGATTTAGTGATTGCCGAATCTGCATTAGCTATTATTGTCGTGCCGGTATATGGAGGTCGTGTAGCCCCTTTGGCCATGGATCGTCTGGCAAGTGTGCGCGGAAGTAATACTCCGGCGGTTATCGTGGTGGTATACGGTAACCGTGCTTACGAAAAATCGTTGATGGAACTTGATTATTGGGCTATTCAACAGGGGTTTAAAGTGATTGCCGGTGCTACTTTCATAGGAGAACACTCTTATAGTACAGAAAAATATCCCGTAGCTGCCGGACGTCCTGACGAACGTGACCTTGCTGTGGCAGCCGATTTTGGAAAGCAGATTTCAGATAAAATAGCATCTGCTACCGAACCGGAAAAATTATATGCGGTCGATGTCCGTAAAATCCGGCGTCCGCGTCAGCCTTTTTTTCCATTGTTTCGCTTTTTGCGGAAAGTGATTGCCTTGCGTAAAAGTGGAGTTCCCCTTCCCCGTACTCCTTGGGTGGAAGATGAATCTTTGTGTACTCACTGCGGTGCGTGTGCGAAAATGTGTCCTGTAAGCGCCATAGCCAAAGGTGACGAGTTGAATACGGATGCCGAACGCTGCATTAAATGTTGTGCCTGTGTTAAGGGATGCCCACAGAAAGCCAGAGTATATGATACCCCGTTTGCCGTACTACTGTCGCAATGTTTTGTTAAGCAGAAAGATCCCTGTACGTTGGTTTAATGAAAAAAGGTTAGTGGCATAGCATTGTGCAAGATTTTACTTATTATTGGAGTTTGTTTCAATTAACATTGTTAACGTCATTTCCTTATAATTTGATTCTTGTGTGCAAATAACAAGTCTTTTGTATTTTAATAACTTGTTATTTGTATCCCAGGAATTATTTTTTATGAAGAGATTTTTCTACTTACATAAATTTAATTAGCCAGTTGTGAAAAGTATAACTAAAAATGATTTTAGTGTACGGTAAATTGGTCAGGATTGGGGGATCTGTCAGTGTCATTTGATAAATGGAGATTCTGTTTCCTGAACTATTGTACTCAATTATTGTTTTAAATAAACGTTTAAGATACAGTTACCTTAATATAATTATGCTGACATTTACCGATAACTTTGAGAATGATAAAGAGTTGATACTTCGTGATCATCTGGCACTTGAAAGAACCAAGCTGGCTAATGAAAGAACTTTGTTTGCATATATCCGTATGGCACTTTACCTTTTGACTGTGGGGATAGGGATATTTCAAATTGAAAGCATTTCACGTTTGGATGGGCTGGCGTGGGGATGTATTATAGCCGGAATCTTCTTGTTTTTCTTGGGCTTTGTCCGTTTCGAACAAATGAGAAAGCATCTGAAACAGTATACGAAAACATGTCGTGATACTGAGAATGAATCGTCACGGAAGAAGTGATTTTTATTCTAGATTATTCGATAGGCTTGTCTTCGTGTATTTCAATGGTTTTGGTGGCTACTGCATATTCGTCGGGGAAAATTTTACCTCCCATTTCGTTTGCCCATGCTTTGGTAAACTCTGCACCGGTATATATGATGATGGAAGAATAATAAATCCAAGTGACGAAAACCACCATGAACGCAGCAGCCCCATAGACGGTCCCCACATTGGCTATTCCTATATAAAAGGAAATTCCCCATTGACCTATCAGTAGCAGTGTGGTGGTTACAACAGCTCCGATGCAAACGTCTTTGCTTTTGATTTTGGCATCGGGTAATATTTTAAATATGAGTGTAAAGATGATGGTAGTGACACTCATATTTATGATGATTCCTACCACTTTTACCAACGAATCGGCTACTTCCGGATACTTAAAGATGAATTTTTGACTGAGTTCTCCGATTATATTGGTAATGGTGAATGTAATCAGGAGAATGAAGGCAAATACAAGTATTATTGAGAAAGAAAGTATCCGGTTTTTAATAAATTTAAGCCAGCTCTTTTTAGGAACGGCTTTTATTCCCCAAATTGAATTTAATGAACTTTGTATTTCTGCAAAAATAGTGGTGGCACCAAAAATAGAGATACCTAAGCTGACAAAGGCGGCCGACCTGGAGGAGTCTGTATTTTCTGCATTTTCTATAATAGAACGAAGGGCCTCGGTAACTTCAGGGCCCACAATCGGTTGTAGTTGGACATAAAGTTGATTGGCCAAATCCATATGGAAAAAGACACCGACAGTGACTAGAAGGGAAAGAAAAGGAATAATTGAAAACAAAGTCGCATAGGCTAATGAAGCGCTCAACCTCATAACGCTGTCGTCTATGAATCCCCAAACTGTATCTTTTATTATTTTGAAGAGCAGGGATAAACTAAGTCTTTTCTTTCTTTCGGAATGGATTTCCATTTTAATTCTTTTTTATCCAAACAGCAATATTACGGGTATTAACAGAAAATTCTCCACTTCCTTTTTCGTCTAATGTGATTTCTTGCTGAATATTTCCGGTTATTTCATGCCATATTTCACCTTTATGTTCTTCGCCCAAATCCATCTTTTTACTGCCGGCTTCATCATTAGACATTAAAAAGACTAAACCGGAACCGACATGTTCTTCATCTCCCGTACGAATAAAGCCGATGGCGGAAGGATGATCGAAATACTCAATCTGATCGCCATAAGCATATTTTCTTCTGGCATCCAGAAGAATATTAATGATTTGGGTATGAGGTGAGTTTTCTCCTTTGACACCATAATAATCTCCGTAGAACAAACAAGGATAACCGTCTTTCATTAATAATATCAGACCATAGGCCAATGGTTTGAACCAGTCTTCTATTTGTGATTCCAAGGAACTGCCCGATTGCGAATCGTGATTGTCGACAAAAGTGACTGCCAGATCACAGTGGTGCTCGACTAATGTGTTTTTTAGGATATTCTGCAGATCATAATTCTTGCCTTCTTGTGATGCTTGGAATAAATTATAATGTAATGGAACATCAAATAGGTTGACTTTGTGACCCACGGATTTTATGTATGCATCGAGTGTGTTCAAATCACCATTCCAATATTCGCCAACAGCGTAGAATTTGTCTCCTTTTTCGCTTCTTACCGCATCCAGGAATTGTGCAATGAACTTGTCTTTCATGTGTTTGATGGCATCCAGACGCATTCCGTCGAGGTTCAGCTCTTTGGAAACCCATTTTCCCCAACGATTCAATTCGGTGACTACTTCAGGATGATCCAGGTCTATATCATTGCATAATAAGAAATCGTAGTTGCCATTTTCATTGTCAACCCCTTCGCTCCACGCTTTGCCTTCACCCTGTATCTGGAAGATGCCACTCCGCTTTTTGGCATCGTCAAAACCGGTTCCTGAAAAATGATACCAATGCCATTTGAAGTCTGAATATTTATCCTTACGTCCATGGAAGCTGTATCCGGTCCAGCCCTGTATTTCGAACGGTTTTCCTAATACTTGGGTTCTATCATTGGGATCGACTTCTACAACTATGAACTTTTCAGTGAAATCACCTCCTGCCTTATGATTCAGTACTACATCCAGATAAACGGAAATATGATTTTTATGTAATTCATCGATCATTTCTTTCAGTTCTTCTTTCGTACCATATTTCGTTCTTACGGTTCCTTTTTGATCAAACTCGCCGAGATCATACAAATCGTAGGTTGCATAACCTTCGTCTTGTTGTTCGTCGGCTTTGTAAGCGGGGGGAATCCATACTGCTGTCACACCAATCTCATGTAAATGTGATGCATCTTCTTTTAATTGTTTCCATAAATTTCCGTCATTTGGCAGATTCCATTCAAAATACTGCATCATTACACCATTTTCCATTATCCAATGCATTTAGTTATCGGAAAATAACAAAGAAGTGTATGATAAGGTTTCTTGTGTTTACCCAAAAGCACTGAAAGAAAAGATATCGGCGTTTGTGATTAGACTAACATGCGTTATTTGTCTTGCCATCATATCCCCATTTAACGTAAACAGCTCCCCAGGCAAATCCGGCTCCGAAAGCGGTGAAAATCAAATTATCACCTTTTTTGAGTTTATTTTCGAAATCCCAAATGCATAATGGAAGCGTACCTGCACTGGTATTGCCGTAGTGTTCGATATTGATCATAACCTTTTCTAATGGTACATCCAGACGCTGGGCAACAGCACTGATGATACGTTGATTGGCCTGGTGGGGAACGACCCAGTCTATTTCATCTTTTGTCAGTTGGTTTCTTTCGATGATCGACTCACATGCATCTGACATATTGGCTACAGCATATTTAAATACTGTACGTCCTTCTTGGTGAAGGTAATGCATGTGGTTGTCAACTGTAAAATAAGAAGGGGAACAAACTGAACCACCGGCTTTCATGTGTAAAAAAGGAAGTCCTTTGCCGTCTGTTCTTAAAACGGAATCGATAACTCCTAAATGATCTGTTGTGGGTTCCAACAAGAAAGCTGCTGCACCATCAGCGAAAATAGGACAGGTGGCACGATCGGTATAGTCTATCACAGACGACATTTTATCGGCACCAACAATAATGACTTTTTTGTATTTTCCCGAACGGATAAAGTTAGCCCCGGTTTCTAATGCATATAAGAAACCGCTGCAGACCGCTTGCATGTCGAAGGCAAATGCATTTTTCAACCCCACTCTTTCGCATAAAATGGAAGCCGTTGAAGGAAGCCGATAATCGGGAGTGGTGGTAGCTACAATTACCAGGTCAATATCATCCGGATTACTTTGAGTACGTTGCATCAGTTGTTTGACAGCTTTTCGTGCCATGTATGAGGTGCCGAGTCCTTCTTCATTCAGGATGCGTCTTTCTTTGATTCCGATACGTCCCATGATCCATTCATCGGTGGTATCTACAATTCTGGATATCTCATCATTAGTCAGGATATAATCGGGCACATATCCTCCAACTCCTGTAATTACTGCATTGATTTGTTTCATTAACTTTGTCTAAATAAGTAAGTTCTTAAGCGGGGGAAGTATAAAATGACTCCGAAAACTTACAACTTCTCGGATTGCATCTAAAATACCGGGCGCAAATATACAGAAAAGAAAGATTTATTCAATATCTTGTAATCTAAATGCGTTGAATTTCTTAGTGAGATTAGGATAAGTTATAATACAGAAATAGAATTAGGGAAATGATTAAATGAAGGAAGATAGGTTGCTTTGCAAGAAAAGAAAGAAATAATCAGGTCTGATTTTCTTAGTAAGAGTGAGGTCTTAATCTGATTTGTGTATCTGTTGGTTCAAGCGTTTTTGCTACTTCTTTACTTCTTTGGGTAACCATACTTTAGTCTGTTTCTGTATTTCTCGTTAATGCTTAGTAAATGGCCTATGTTATTCCGAAAGTATTTAATTTTCACGTTTTTGTTTATAAAAAGAAACTCCTGTAATTGTCAAAATTACAGGAGTTTATATCATTTGATCAAGAAACGGTGGTTACTTTGCCAATGCCTGAGCTACATCTACCGCACAAGCCACAGTACAGCCTACCATCGGGTTGTTACCAATTCCCAGGAATCCCATCATTTCTACGTGAGCAGGAACTGATGAAGAACCAGCGAACTGAG
>OCSH01001905.1_pt1 | contig 13786 bp, 12 predicted proteins | sample 1538371 | NCBI WGS metagenome assembly OCSH01 (sample SAMN04571687, study PRJEB22368) | human gut metagenome | biome: human gut; material: stool | host: Homo sapiens | place: Luxembourg | collected 2012-06-01 | reverse complement strand
TACGATTACGCCACCCGGGTCATGGACCCGGACAAGATTTTCCTGGGGATGCCGGCCTACGGCTGGAACTGGCAAATCTATGACACGCCGGAGAACCTGGGCGAGACCTACCGGGGCGTTTCCAACACCTACTACGCCGCGAGGTACTGGATGACGGGAGCGTACAACTTCACAGGTGACGCGCCGCCCCAGCCCTTTCTCCCTATCGTAGCCTATTGGGATGATTATGACAAGGTGCCTTACGCCTTTCCCCATGTCTACGATTACATGGAAGGAGCGGACGCAGTTTCCCGCGAGTACCCTCAACTTGCGGACACATACAACCGCAGGCGCTACCTGACTGCCTACGGCAAGGAGCAGAAAACCGAGTTCGGAACTATTTTCATCGACCGGGACGCTGACGGCTACTCCCGCGCGTCCGGCATTGTTTCCATTGAAAACGGCATCGCGACCCTGGGCGATAACGGCTCGGTGACCTACAGCTTTACGGTAAACGCAGCGGGAACTTACGATGTGGCGGTGCGGCTCTGCTATCCCTTCTGGGACAAAAACGGCATCTATGCGGCGCTGGACGGCAGCACAAAGCACTTCACGGAAAGCCGCCTGTGGTGGCCGTACTGGCGGAGTACCTTCTGGGCGTCCCTCGCCAGCGGCGTAACGCTTTCGGCCGGGACACACACCATTACCATCTCTCTGGACGTCAAAGGCGTCCAGTTTTACGGCTTCCGGGTCTGCTCGGCTTTTTCCGAAGAACCTACCGCCGGGGAGGCCACCTTTGCCCTTGTGCCCAGGAGCTTTAAGGATGTAAACGGCAATATGGCCGTACCCGATAAGGGCTTTAAGCTGACGCTGGAAATGCTCCGCAGGAAGCCGGACTCGGCGCTCATCTGGTATGAGGACTTCCAGGATTACGGCGTGCTGGAGACGGACTACTGGACGGTGCGTTCCGGCTCCTTCGAGGTGTGGCGGTCGGATGAATATTCGATGGAGCGTGTCTACTCCCAGCTTGAAGGGCATGGGGAGCTTGCGTGGCAGTATGACGGCTTTTCGGAGCTGCATCTGCGGGCCAGGCTGGCTTTCCCGGCAAACGGCAGCGGGCGGGCCGGTGTGTTCTGCGGCAGCCTGTTCTGCTGCTTAAACTACGACACCCAGGCGGTGGAGCTGTACAACGGTTCCACGCTCCTTGGCAGCTACAGCCAAGAGATCGCAAGGACTTCATCGGCAGATCTGCGGGGCAATCCCTCCATGTACACGGTGGAGATGCGTGTCCGTGGAAACCGGGTGCGGGTGTATTCCGGTTCTTCCTACACCCTGCGCTTTACGGCGACAGCCAGCGGCTTTTCCGGGGGCTATGCCGGGTACCGCTCGGACAACACCACGGTCTGTGAGCTTCTGCGTCTGGGGGACGCCTGGACCTACGAGCCGTATGAGCGGTTTGATGTGGAGATGCCGGACGGTAGCTTCAAAAGCTACGGCAGGATTAGCCGTTCCAACTGCACCTGGGATGAGGAGTTCCAGGTGTTCACGCTGACCTCCGATGTGGAGGAAACCTCCACCCGGAGCGAAGACATTTCCCTGGATTATGACTTCTTCCATTCCGACCTTTTAGAGATTTCCTGCGGCGGGAACTACACGGCAAGGATCATACCAAAGGACATCAACATCTGGATCTCCCGGCTGTTTCTTGGAGATGCGGACGGCTTTTCTATCCTCTACTACCAGGACGTGGATTCCCTGGTCTATTGGGCGAACCAGGCGGCGTACCGCTGGAAGCTCCGGGGGATGTGTATGTGGTCTTTGGGTCAGGAGGATATGCGTTTATGGGAATATCTGCCCAAGCAGATATGAGCATGGGGACCCCGGCAAGTCGTAAGACTTGTTGGGGAGAGGACGAGCAGCGGAATGAGTGAGTTTTCGTGCTTGCACGGAAACGAGCGATATGGAGCTTGTGAGGACGAGGGAGTGGCTGCCGAAGCAAACAGAATAACTTACGGGAACTGGCGACTGCCCTGCGGGGCGGCCGCTTTTTTCATACACAAAACCATTTCAAGAAACGGAGGTATCAACATGAAGGAACTTTGGAACACGGCGCAGGTGATCTTTGCGGCCATCGGCGGGTGGCTGGGCTATTTCCTGGGCGGCTGCGATGGGCTGCTCATCGCCCTGGTGGTATTCGTGGCGGTGGATTACGTCACAGGCGTGATGTGCGCCATCTCGGACAAGAAGCTCTCCAGCGAGGTGGGCTTTAAGGGCATCTGCCGGAAGGTGCTGATCTTCCTGCTGGTTGGGATCGCCAACATCCTGGATGTACAGGTGATCGGCACAGGCAGCGTCCTTCGCACGGCGGTCATCTTCTTTTACCTCTCCAACGAGGGCGTGAGCCTTTTGGAGAACGCGGCGCACCTGGGGCTTCCTGTGCCGGAGAAGATGAAGGACATCCTGGCACAGCTCCATGACCGGGCGGAAAACACAGAAAGTGAGGGAAAATAACTATGGCTTACACGAACAGTTCACTGGTATCTTACACGAAACTCAGCCCTAACCACTCCGGGCAGCGGACGCACAGCATCGACCGCATTACGCCCCACTGCGTGGTGGGGCAATGCTCGGTGGAGACGCTGGGCAATATCTTCTTGCCGACTTCCAGACAGGCAAGCTGTAACTACGGCATCGGCGTGGACGGTCGTGTGGGAATGTATGTGGAGGAGAAAAACCGCTCCTGGTGTTCCTCCTCCAGCGCCAACGACCAGCGGGCGGTCACCATCGAGTGCGCGTCCGATACCACAGAGCCGTATGCCTTTAAGGATGTGGTCTACCAGACGCTCATTAAGCTCTGCGTGGATATCTGCAAGCGCAACGGCAAGAAAAAGCTCCTCTGGCTGGGTGATAAGGATAAGACACTCAGTCATGAGCCGAAGTCTGATGAGATGGTGCTGACTGTCCATCGCTGGTTTGCCAACAAGTCCTGTCCGGGCAGTTGGATGTATGCCCGGATGGGTGATCTTGCCGCAAAGGTCACAGCACAGCTTGGCGGCGGGGCATCCGAGGGCACCGAGACTGAGTATCCTGAAAAGCTGACAGAGGGCTATTACCGTGTCCGTAAGGCATGGTCTGACAGTAAATCGCAGAAAGGCGCATACAAGATCCTCTCTAATGCCAAGAAGTGCGCTGATGCCAATCCGGGATATAGTGTGTTTGACAATAACGGCGTGAACATCTATACGCCGAACACATCAACGCAGACGGCACCGGATGTACCGTTTACCGTCAAGGTCAGCATCTCAGACCTGAACATCCGCAAGGGGCCGGGGACGGACTACGCCAAGACCGGAACTTTTACCGGGAAAGGCGTATTCACCATCATGGAGGTCAAGTCCGGTCAGGGCTCCACGGCTGGCTGGGGCCGGCTGAAGTCCGGCGCGGGGTGGATATCGTTGGACTATGCGGCGAAAATCGAATAAGAAAAAAGAAAACCCGTGTGCAATCGATCTTTTGATGGTCGGCTGCGCACGGGCCTTTTTTTATCCGCTGAAATCCTTGGCTTCTGTCCTTTCAGAGGTAGAAGGTTACAGATTTGGAGGGACAGCGGTGACGAATGAACAGAGAATGATCGTATCCGCTCTCCGGGCGCAGGGCATGGGCTACGGTGCAATCGCCCGGAAAGTCGGGATCTCAGAAAATACAGTAAAATCCTTCTGCCGCAGGAACGCACAGAAAGCGGATGAGCCGGTCACTGGTGCGAGTGAGCATCGATGCCTTTGCTGCGGAGCGCCTGTGGCGCAGACCGCCGGCCGGAAGGAAAAGAAGTTCTGCTCTGATAAGTGCAGGAACAAATGGTGGAACGCCCATCTCGATAAGGTTGACCGCAGGGCGATACGGGAGATTACCTGCGCCGGCTGCGGTAAGACTTTTTCTGTCTATGGACAGGCGGCGAGGAAGTACTGCAGTCATGTGTGCTACATCCGGCACCGGTTCGGAGGCAGCGCGGATGAGTAAGGAGCAGATGAGACAGGAAAAGCTCTACCAGGCGACCATGAGCATGGTCAGAAAGATGCTTGCGGAGGGGCTTATCACCGAGGAAGAGTACCGTCAGATTGACACAATGTTCCTGGCAAAATACCGCCCTCTTTTCGGCACATTATGCTCCGAAATCTGTTGACTTTACAGCCTTTTAGAGTGATGTATGGTAGCGGAAAGGAGCGTGATTTCATGCCGAATTTAAGAAAAATCGAAGCGGCAGTTCCCGCAATCCGGGAAAAGAAAAAGGTGGCCGCTTATGCCAGAGTGTCCATGCAGTCGGAACGGATGCTGCACTCCCTTTCCGCACAGGTGAGCTATTACAGTGGGCTGATCCAGAAGAACCCGGATTGGGAATATGCCGGCGTTTACGCAGACGATTTTATTTCCGGTACCAATACGGTCAAGCGCGATGAGTTCAAGCGGATGCTTGCGGACTGCGAGGCCGGCAAGATTGACATCATCCTGACAAAGAGTATCTCGCGGTTTGCCAGGAACACGGTGGACCTTCTGGAAACGGTGCGGCATTTGAAGGACTTAGGTGTCGAGGTGCGGTTCGAGAAGGAGCGCATCCGCTCTATGGACGGGGACGGCGAGTTGATGTTGACCATCTTGGCCTCCTTTGCCCAGGAGGAAAGCCGCAGCATTTCCGACAATGTGAAATGGGGCATCCGAAAAAGGATGCAAAACGGCATCCCAAACGGCCACTTCCGCATCTACGGTTATCGATGGGAGGGCGATGAACTGGTCATCGTGCCAGAGGAAGCGGAGGTTGTAAAGAGAATCTTCCGGAACTTCCTGGACGGGAAATCCAGGCTGGAAACCGAGCGGGAGCTTGCCGACGAGGGCATCACAACCAGGGACGGTTGCCGCTGGGGGGATTCCAACATCAAGGTGGTGCTGACCAATGTGACCTACACAGGAAACCTGCTCCTGCAAAAGGAGTTTATCTCCGACCCTATCTCCAAGCAGCGGAAAAAGAACCGAGGGGAACTTCCCCAGTACTATGTGGAGGACACCCATCCTGCCATTATCGACAAGGCCACTTTTGACTTTGTGCAGGAGGAGATGGCAAGGCGCAGGAAACTTGGCGCACTGGCAAATAAGAGCCTGAACACTTCCTGCTTTACAGGAAAAATCAAATGCCCATACTGCGGTCAGAGCTATATGCACAACAAGCGGACAGACCGTGGCGATATGGAGTTCTGGAACTGTGGCAGTAAGAAGAAAAAGAAGAAAGGAACCGGCTGTCCTGTGGGCGGCACCATCAACCACAAAAACATGGTTAAAGTCTGTACGGAAGTTCTGGGGCTTGATGAATTTGATGAAGCCATCTTTTTGGAAAAGGTGGACCATATCGATGTGCCAGAACGCTATACGCTGGAGTTTCACATGGCGGACGGCAATGTGGTAACAAAGGACTGCCTGAACACGGGGCATCGGGACTGCTGGACACCGGAGCGGCGTGCTGAAGTGTCCATGAAACGGCGCAAGAACGGCACGAATCCCATCGGTGCATCCTGCTTCACGGGGAAGATAAAGTGCGTATCCTGCGGCTGTAATTTCCGCAAGGCAACACGGAACTGCAAAGATGGCAGCAAGGTCAGCCACTGGCGGTGCGCAGAGCATAACGGTTGCGATTCCCCCAGCCTGCGGGAGGATTTGCTGGAACAGATGGCCGCAGAGGTACTTGGGCTGGATGCGTTTGACGCCGCCGCTTTTCGTGAGAAGATCGACCGAGTTGAGGTGCTTTCCTCTTCAGAACTCCGCTTCTGTTTTAAGGATGGCAGAACCGTAAGCCGCAACTGGCAGCCGCCGGAACGTGTGGGGCGGCCTTGGACTGAGGAGCAGAGGGCAAAATTTAAGGAATCCATTAAGGGCGCCTATACGCCAGAGCGGCGCCGGCAGATGAGCGAACACATGAAGCAATTACGGAAGGAGCGTGGAGACAAATGGCGCAGAGAAAAGTAACGGCGATCCCGGCGACCATCACCAAATATACTGCCGTTCCTATTGGCAGCAAGCGGAAACGCCGTGTCGCCGGTTATGCCCGCGTCTCCACCGACCACGAAGACCAGGTCACCAGCTACGAAGCGCAGGTGGACTATTACACGAATTACATCAAGGGGCGGGACGATTGGGAGTTTGTTGCTATCTACACGGACGAAGGGATTTCTGCGACCAATACCAAGCGGCGCGAGGGCTTCAAGGCGATGGTGGCGGATGCCCTTGCCGGGAAGATCGACCTCATAGTAACAAAAAGTGTCAGCCGATTTGCCAGAAATACAGTGGACAGCCTGACCACCGTGCGGACGCTGAAGGAAAAGGGTGTGGAAATCTACTTTGAGAAGGAAAACATATGGACGCTGGATGCCAAGGGAGAACTGCTCATCACAATCATGTCCAGCCTTGCCCAAGAGGAGAGCCGGAGCATTTCGGAGAACACCACCTGGGGTCAGCGGAAGCGGTTCGCCGATGGCAAGGCAAGCGTGGCTTACAAGCGGTTCCTGGGGTACGACCGGGGTTCCAACGGCGGCTTTGTGGTCAATCAGGAACAGGCAAAGACCGTCAAGCTGATTTACAAGTTATTTCTGGATGGCCTGACCTGCCACGCCATCGCAAAGGAGCTGACGGAGCGGAAACTGCCGACTCCGGGCGGCAAGGCAGTCTGGAGCCAAAGCACCGTCCGCAGCATCCTTACTAATGAAAAGTACAAAGGCGATGCGCTCCTGCAGAAGGAGTTCACGGTGGACTTCCTCCAGAAGAAAACAAAAAAGAACGAGGGCGAGGTCCCGCAGTACTATGTGGAGGGCAACCACGAAGCCATCATCGATCCTGCCACCTTCGACTATGTCCAGGCGGAGATGGCGCGGCGGATGAAGGATAAGCACCGCTACAGCGGCGTGAGTATGTTTTCCTCCAAGATCAAATGCGGCGAATGCGGATGTTGGTACGGCTCGAAGGTATGGCACTCCACAGATAAATACCGCCGGGTCATCTACCAGTGCAATCACAAGTACAAAGGCGGAAAGCCCTGCAGTACGCCCCATGTCACGGAAGATCAGGTCAAGGATGCATTTGTCCGAGCAGTCAACATCCTGCTCTCCGAGAAGGAAGAATTATCTGTCAATGTGCAGATGGTCATCGCCATGCTGTGCGACAGTGCAGAACTGGAAAAGCGACAGACAGAACTGAAGGAAGAACTGGAGGTTGTGGTTGGACTGGTGGAGCGGTGCGTGACGGAGAACGCCCGTGTTGCCCTCGACCAGGACGAGTATACGCAGCGTTACAATGGTCTGGTCAGCAGATATGAAGCGGTCAAGGCACAGTTTGATGAGGTCACCCAGGCGGTCGCCGACAAAGCTGACCGCAAAAAGTTGCTGGAGCAGTTCCTCCACACAGTTGAGGTCAAGCGCCAGTCACGGAGTTTGATGAACGGCTGTGGTCGAGTTTGGTGGATTTCGTAACGGTGTACAGCGAGAAGGGCATCCGAGTGACCTTTAAGGATGGGACGGAGATACAGGTTTAAAGGTTGTTGACGTCTACGCTACCTGAAGGAACACCGGCCCGGCCTTTACAGCAGCTTGATTTTAAGCGAAAAGCTGTACCTGCACCTGTTGGAGATTGACCGGGCGGTGCGTGAACGGATGGATGCCATGCTGCCCCGCATGATGGAGGCGGCGGGCGTAACCGAGGAATTGAAAGCCCGTGACCCCATGCGCTGGGTGGGGCTGATGAACACGCTGAAAGCGCAGGTGGAGGAAGTTATATTAGCTGAACTTATTTTGGATTAACATACACAATACACACAGAGGCCGGTTAATACGGCTTCTGTGTTTTTACAGCAGCAAATTGACTTTTCTGGGTTAGTGTTGTAAACTATGATTAGCCGAGACTAACCATGAGGAGGGCGCTCATACATGACAAATCAATACATGAATAATCTTTATCGTGATCTGCTCTCTAATTCACCGCAGACGATCACCATAGATATTCCGGCAGACATGGGAACCGGTCAGATTTCGCAGATTGTTACGAAGCAGGGGGCCGTTGTTTCAGATTGGAGAATGAATTACTTTTCGGATATGAATGTGCAAGGAGTGAGCAGTGAAGAATACATACAAATGCTGTTCTGCTTCAATGACGGTGTTTCCTGGAATATCGCAGACAACCGGCAAAGTGCCAGCATACAAAAAGGGGAATCCTGTATTTATCGCGGCCACGGGAAAATGGAATATCTATGCTATTCTAAAAAGAGCGATTTCCTTTTCAAAAATGTGAAAATACCTCTATCCTATTTCTACAAGATTTTGAATGACTACTTTGAGGCCGGTGAGATTGATGTCTATCAGAAAAAACTACTGGACGGCATATCAAAGGTGAATATTACTCCCTACATGGAACACATTTTTGCGGAGCTGAAAGACTTTACGCAATATCGCGGCGGGTTGGGATACCTGTTTCTGGAAAGCAAGGTCTTTGAGTTGCTGTCGGTATATTTGAGCGAGGTCCTGGAGCTGAGTATTCTCGCATCAACCTATGTTGCAATTTCCAGAAGTGACCGGGATTCCATCATAGAGGCAAAGAGAATTATTGACAGTCAGCTCGCTCTGGCTCCGAGCTGCGAGGAATTGGCGCGGCAGGTCAATATAAGCACTTCAAAATTGACAAAGGGCTTTTCCTCCCTGTTCGGAACATCAGTTCATGCGTATATCATCGACCAACGGCTTGAAAAGGCGGCAAGCCTACTGTTAGAAAGCAATTTAAATGTCAGCCAGGTGGCTATACTGGTGGGATATTCAAAAGCGAGCAATTTTGCGGCAGCGTTCAAAAGGAAATACGGAGTGAATCCAAAAAACTATAAAGCAGAAGTTACGATTGGATAAACGCAAAAATACTGATTTTGGGTAGAATAAAATTGGTTTTGGGTTGGAATCGTGAGCGCAAATTGCTATTATAAGTGGTGTGGTTAGAAGGAGCTAACCACACCACATTTTCATTTTCTCAGAGATAAGGAGGATACTGGTATGAGTTCCCAGAAAAAAAGTTCCCGGCTTGAGGGAAAAGATTTAATTACTATCGGCATCTACACCGTCATCTATGTCGTGATTGTTATGCTGGTGGCGATGCTTGGCTTTATCCCCATTTTTATTCCGCTGATGGCGGTGCTGTGCCCTTTGATTGGCGGCATCCCCTATATGCTGTATGTTACAAAGGCTAAAAAATTCGGGATGACTGCAATCATGGGTTTCCTGATTGGCCTAATCATGGTGTTCTTCGGCAACGGCTATCTTACTATGGTAACTGGTCTCGTTGGCGGCCTGTTGGCCGACGTGATCCTGAAAAAGGCGGACTACAAAAGTGCAAAGAGTACAGTTCTTTCCTGCGGCGTGTTCAGCATCTGGGTGTTTGGCAACTTTGCTCCCATTTTCCTGAACCGTGAAAGCTATATGGTAATGTTGACTGAAGGATACGGCGCTGAATATGCAGCTACCCTTAATACATATATGCCTATGTGGATTGCGCCTATTCTGCTGGTTGCCTGCTTTGTGTTTGGCCTTGTCGGAGGTGTGATTGGGAAAGCTATTTGCAAAAAGCACTTCCAGCGTGCCGGTATTGCATAATGGCGCGGGAAATTCTGCTCAGCAAAAAAACAGAACAAGGGTTACGGCTCGATCCGCGTACAAAACTGTTGCTCATCTTCATCATAAGCATTTTTGTCATGGGTGGAACAGGCGGAGAAGCTATGGGGCTGATCCGCCTTGTTCTTTGTACGGTTCCGGCTATATTGCTGCTTACCTCGAAACAATGTGCAAAAGCTGTGGGCTATATTGCTGTGTTTTCTGCTTTTTATGCTGTTCAAATTTATGTTTTGCCGCACCTTACGGGAATATTGAATTTCCTCGTTCTGTTTACAACAGGATTCTTCTGCCGAATCCTTCCCAGTGTTGCGATTGCTGCCTATGCAGTGAAAACAACAACGGTCAGTGAATTGATTTCCGGCATGGAAAGAATCCATATGCCTAAAGAAGTGACGATCCCCTTAACGGTCATGTTCCGCTTCTTTCCAACTGTCTTTCAGGAGTCAGAAGCAATCAGTGACGCTATGAAAATGCGTGGGATTAAACTTGGAGGGAAAAAATCTTCAAAAATATTGGAGTATAAGCTGATCCCGATGATTACCTGCTCCGTGAAAATCGGTGAGGAACTTTCCGCTGCGGCAATTACCCGTGGCCTCGGCGCTCCTGTCAAACGCACAAACATTTGCCAGCTTAAATTCAATTTTGCCGATGTGGTGCTGATCTTGTTTTGTTGCTTTGTAGTGTTTTGGGCGATTGCTTCCCCGATAATTTCCGCAGGAGGGATTTTGCCATGATAGATTTTCAAAATGTTTCTTTTTCTTATGGTGAAGAATCCAGCGGCGGAGGGATTAGAAATGTCAATCTCACCATAAACACAGGGGAATTTGTTTTACTCACGGGAGAATCCGGCTGTGGGAAAACAACGATTACCCGTTTGGTAAACGGGCTGGTGCCTCATTATTACGAGGGCAATTTAGAGGGCGATGTCCTTCTGGACGGAAAAAGCGTATCAGATACGCCGCTTTATGACTTGGCTGCTATGGTGGGATCTGTATTCCAGAATCCCAAAAGTCAGTTTTTCAACGTGGATACGGATAGTGAATTAGCCTTTGCCTGTGAAAATTTAGGCTATCCTCAGGAGGATATCCTGAAAAGGATTGACCGGACAGTTTCCGATTATCATATTGAAGATTTGATGGGGCGAAGCGTGTTTGCTCTGTCCGGGGGCGAAAAGCAAAAAATAGCCTGTGCTTCATCAAGTGTATTGCTGCCGGGAATTATGGTCCTGGACGAACCATCTTCTAATTTGGATATGGCTGCTATTGATGACCTGCGGCAGGTCCTGAGCCTCTGGAAAAAGCAGGGCAAAACAATTCTGATCGCAGAACACCGCCTTTACTACCTTCACGATCTTGCAGATCGTGTGCTGTATGTAAAAGATGGGGAGATTGAACGGGAATACACGCCTGCTGAATTTGACAGCTTATCGGATGGCACTCGAAAAGAAATGGGACTGCGGCCGTTTTCTCTCTCGAAGTTGAAGCCTGCGAATCAGTATCAGGCGCATACAGCTAAACAGATGGAATTTCAAAATTTCTGCTTTGCGTATAAAAAGCGGGAACCGGAAAGCCTCCATATTCCGAGTGCAGAACTGCCTGTTGGAGAAACGATTGCCATTATCGGTCTGAATGGCGCTGGAAAATCTACTCTGGCCCGCTGTATTTGCGGACTGGAAAAGAAGTGTGGCCTTTTGCAGGTTGACGGGAAAACCCTTGATTGGAAAGCCCGGCTCAAACATTGCTACATGGTAATGCAGGATACCAGCCATCAGCTATTTACCGAAAGCGTGACGGATGAAGTGCTTCTGAGCATGGACAACAAGGATGAAACTGTTGTGGATAAAATTCTTAAACAGTTTGATCTGCTGGAATATAAAGACAGGCACCCGCTTTCTCTTTCCGGCGGGCAAAAACAGCGGGTAGCGATCGCGTCTGCCATTGTGAGTAACCGGGAGATCATTGTGTTTGACGAACCAACCAGCGGGCTTGATCTCAAACATATGCGGGAAGTTGCGCGGAGTTTGAAGTCACTCGCGGATCAGGGCAAAACGCTTCTTGTTATTACGCATGATCCGGAGTTGGTGATGGCGGGATGTTCGTATGTAGTCCATATGGAAAAAGGGCAAGTAAAAGAAAGCTATCCATTGGACGAATCCGGCAGTAAAAAGGTTTTGGATTTTTTCCGAATCCGCCAGTGAACTTTAGAAATTATGAATGTCAGGGCCGCCTTGACTGAATAGAAAGATAATGACAGGAGGCCGCTTCACTTTGGCGGCCTCCTGTTTTTGAAGCACAGACAGTACGGCTCAATATAAGGAGGGCTTATATGTTCAAAAAAATCTTTGAGTACGCAGGGCCATATAAGAAAAATATGTATGCGGCCACGGTGGTCGTACTGGTTAGCGTTCTTATGGGCGTCCTGCCCTTTGTGCTGGCCTATCAGGTCATTTCGCCATTGGTTATGGGCGATTCTGTTGAGACAGGATTTGTTTTATTGCGTGTTATAGGGGTTTTAATCTGTCTTATTTTGCAGGCGGTTTTGTATGGATGGGGATTATCAATTTCTCATAAAGCCGCATATAACACATTACTCCGGCTGCGGGTATCTCTGCAAAAGAAGTTTGAGAAACTTCCTCTTGGCATTGTGGAGGAAAAAGGAACAGGAACAATCAAAAAGCTGTTTGTTGATGATGTGGACAGCCTGGAATTGCTCCTTGCGCATTCTGTCCCTGAGGGCATCGCAAATTTACTGATTCCGCTGGTAATTTATATTGCCATGTTTTGCGCAGATTGGAAACTGGCTCTTATGTCTTTAGCCTCTATCCCGATCAGCCTGCTCTCTATGGTTATTATGTACTCTGTTGGAATGAAGCGTATGGGACCGTACTATCAGTCTGCACAGAAAATGAACAATACAATCATTGAGTACATCAATGGCATGGAGGTTGTCAAGGTTTTCAACCGGGAGAGTGAATCTTACGAGAACTTCCGCAAGGATGTAATGAACTATCGTGATTATACCCTGGCATGGTATAAGGCCGCCTGGCCCTGGATGGCGATATACGGAAGTTTGCTGCCCTGCACTGTTATTTTGACTTTGCCTCTTGGAGCGTGGTTTGTTCTCTGCGGCATAAGCACATTGCCTGATTTGATTTTAGTCCTTTGTCTTTCCTTAAGCATCGGGATTCCTCTCCTAAAAGCTCTGAGCTTTATGGAGACGATTCCAAATCTGAATTATAAGATTACAGCACTTGAGCAGACGTTAAATGCGGCACCGCTGCAAGCTGCTGAAGATGATTTTCACGGACAGGATTTTAACATTTCTTACGATCATGTTTCCTTTGCATATCAGACGGCCCAGCCTGGCCCGGATGGAAACCCGATAATAGCGGAAAACGAAGTCCTCCACGATATTACCTTTGTGGCAAAGGCAGGACAAAAAACTGCCCTGGTCGGTGAATCCGGCTCTGGAAAGAGTACCCTTGCAAAACTGTTGATTCACTACTACGATCCGCAGAAAGGGAGCATTTCCATTGGAGGGCAGAAACTTTGTGATATGAGCCTGGAGGCATTGAACAGTCGCATTTCCTATGTGGCTCAGGATCAATATCTGTTTAATACTTCTCTGTTGGAAAACATCCGGCTTGGCCGACTGAACGCAACAGACGAGGAAGTAATGGAGGCAGCAAAGAAAGCTCAGTGCATGGAGTTCCTGAAAAAACTTCCCCAGGGCATTCATTCTATGGCAGGCGATGCCGGGAAAATGCTTTCTGGCGGCCAGCGCCAGCGCATTTCTTTGGCGCGGGCGATCTTAAAAGATGCTCCTATCGTTGTCCTTGATGAAGCGACAGCCTACGCTGATCCAGAGAATGAGGAAAAAATGGAGGCTGCTATTGCGGAACTGGTGAAGGGTAAGACCCTGATTGTCATCGCTCACAAGCTGCCCGCAATTATGAACGCTGACCAGATTTGTGTTATGGATCATGGTAATCTGGTGGCTACCGGAAAACATCAGGAATTGATTCAGTCCTGCCCGGAGTATCAAAAACTATGGAAAGCTGCACAGGACAGCTCCGAGTGGAAAGTATCTACTGCAAAGGAGGGAAGATAAATGTTTGCATTGATTTC